>ERZ827168.2374-NODE-2374-length-22232-cov-6.406322_pt1 | contig 22232 bp, 21 predicted proteins | sample MGYA00519868_ERZ827168 | MGnify/ENA primary metagenome ERZ827168 (study PRJEB31778, sample SAMEA3449271) | human gut metagenome | biome: human gut; feature: human-associated habitat; material: faeces | place: United Kingdom | collected 2010/2012 ...
ACCTGCGACCTCTGCGTCCCGAACGCAGCGCTCTACCAAGCTGAGCCACATCCCGTTAGAAAAACCCTCGCTGCTATCTTAAACGGCGAGGGTCTTTGTGGTTGCCCGACTAGGATTCGAACCCAGACAAACAGAGTCAGAGTCTGTCGTGCTACCTTTACACAATCGGGCAATAGCAACATGAATAATTATAGCGGTTCCGGCGAAAAAGTCAAGCCCTATCGCAAAAAAACCGCTTTTATTTTTTATTTCTGGCGAAAAGTTCCTCTCATAGCCCGCGCCGCGCGGCGCACAATACACATTGCAAACGCCAAACCAATGAAAGAGAGGAATAAACCATGTCTAACAAGAAAGCCAAGGAAGCACTGAACCAGATGAAGCAGGAAGCTGCCAACACCGTCGGCGTTAACCTCAAGCAGGGCTACAACGGCGATATCACCGCCCGTCAGGCCGGTTCCATCGGCGGCGAGATGGTGAAGCGCATGATCGAAAGCTACGAGAGCGGCCATTCCGCCAAGTAACTTTCCCCATCCCCACACCCGCGGCTATGCCCAGTGCAGGCCGCGGGCGTTCTTTTTGCTTAAGTACAGCCAAATTAGCCAAACCCGCGCAATGAAATTCTCCGCCGCCCCCCTTGCGCTTGCCCTGGTACTGCTGCTGCGCCGCGAAGAAGAATAATCCGCACCGCCGGGGGCTGCCTCCGGCGGTTGTCCTTTCTCCACAAAAAAGGCCTTGCGCATCTGCCTCACGCTTGGTACAATGAAATCGGCATTTCGCCCGATTTTTTGTGATAGAAAAGGAGTGACCCAATTTGGCAGAAAAAAAGAAGGTCGAGCGTGAGTTTGTGGAGGCTTCCACCGGCAAAACCGGCAAGGGCCCCGCAGTCGTCACCGCCGCCAATAAGAAAAGCGCCACCGGCAAGCGTGTAGCCGCTGTCATCCTGTGGGTGCTGGCCCTGGCCGCTGAGGTCGGCGCCATTCTGATGCTCAATGGAATATGGTACATTAAGGAAGAGCAGAAAATGTACTGGCTTATCGGCGCACTGGTCATCGATCTTATCCTTGTCATCATCGGCAGCCAGCTGTGGAAAAAGGCCAACCGGCTGGACCCCGCCAGCAAGCAGAGCAGCGTGAAGTTTTTCCTGTGGAACAACATGGGGCTGATCGCCTCCGTTATTTGTTTCTTGCCCATTGTCATCCTGCTGCTGGCCAATAAGGACCTGGATGGCAAGACCAAGAAGATCGTGACCGTAGTGGCAGCCATTGCCCTGGTGCTGGCTTCGCTGTTCTCCATCGACTTTAACCCTGTTTCCGCCGAGGAGCTGGCCGAAGCCCAGCAGACCGTCGGCAACGGCTCGGTTTACTGGACGCAGTTCGGCAAGAGCTACCACCTTGACCCCAATTGCCACACCCTGATGCGGTCCAGCAAGGTCTATCAGGGGACCATTGAGGAAGCCTTTGAGGCCAACCGCACCGATCCCTGCGATTTCTGCGCATTGGAGCAGGAATAAGGAAAGGGGCGCGGACAGATGAATTTGACTGATCTGCTTTCCGGCAGTGTGATCTCCTCCATAGCGGGCCAAACCGGCACCAGTGAAAAGGACACCCAGAATGTCCTGGCCAACGCGCTGCCGGCTTTGGTAGGTGCCATGGCGCAGAATGCCTCCACCGAGGACGGGGCCAACAGCCTGGCCAAGGCCCTGGACGACCACACCAGCAGCAAAGGGCTGGCAAGCCTTTTGCAGAATGTGGATACGGAGGATGGCGCCAAGATCCTTACCAAGATTCTGGGCGGGGAAACTGAGACGGTGCAGAACGCTGTTGCCAAAAAGAGCGGCGCCAGCAAGGTGGATACCTCCAAGATCCTGGCCATGGCGGCCCCGCTGCTGCTGGCAGCCCTGGGCAGCCAGAAGAAAAAGACCAAGACCCAAAGCGACGGGCTCGGCGGCTTGCTCACCAGCCTTTTGGGCGGCGGGGATGATGACGAGGATGACGGCAGTACCCTTATCTCGCTGGCTGGCAGCCTGCTGGGCGGCAGCAATAAAAAGTCCGGTAAGAGCGACAGCGGCGACATTCTTACCAGCCTGGCGGGCGGCCTGCTGACCAGCGCCCTGGGCGGCAGCGGCAAAAAGAGCAGCAAAAAGAGCGATAGCAGCGATGTGCTGAGCTCCCTGGCCGGCAGCCTGCTGGGCAGCGCGTTGGGGACTTCCACCAGCGGGAAAAAGACCACTTCCTCCGGGAAGAAAACCACCTCCAGCGGGAAAAAGACAACTTCTTCCGCAAAAAAGACCGCTAGCGGTAAGAAAACTACCTCCGCTAAGAAAACCACTTCTTCCAAGAAGAAATCGACCGCCCAAAATGACGACGCGGCGGAGCTGCTGGGCAGCGTCCTAACCGGCCTGCTGGGCGGCAAAAAGTAAACTGCATAAGAAAAATGGGGCGGAAGAAGCGAACTTCCGCCTCTTTTTTGCGCGTTGGGGAGGGACCATCACCCATTCTTCACGCTCTGTTCATATCCTACTGGTAGACAAAACTGATTCTATTCTGTATAATAGGGACAGATTATTACAAAAAACCGCCCGGAAGGAGGGATCCTCATGCCGATATCGCTGAAAACCGGCCGCGCGCTGGCCACCGCTGCTGCCCTTTTGCTGCTGGCTGCCTGCGGCAGCACCCCCACCGGCGCCGAGAACCTGCCCATCTATCCCACAGTGCAAAGCGGACAGGCCCTGCTGCCAGATTGGGAGCATATCCCGCAGAATGAGGTGCTGCCGGAGGAGAATGAAGAACCCGCCGAGAATGACGGTCAATCCGGGGAGAAGCAGCCGGAAAAGACGGACGCCAAGGCCGAAAGTAAGGCTGATGATAAATCCGGGGATAAAACCGATCCTAAAACGGAGAACCCCTCCGGGCAGACCGGGGACAACAAAAACGGTAATACCGGCAATGGGAACAGGAACGACACCACCGGCGGCAATTCCAATGGTTCGGGCAATGCCGGGAATACTGGGAGCACCGGCAATACCGGCACCGTAAAGGATCCGGAACCGGCACCCGTGCCGACTCCCGCTCCGGCTCCAACCCCTGAGCCAGCCCCGGAGCCAGCCCCCGCCCCGACCCCTAAACCGGAACCGGAGCCGGATAACAGCGGCAATGATACCGCCGATTACGGCCAGCTCAGCGTTATTGATGGCAGCACCCCGGTAGTTGGCGATACCTATGAAATCCTGTGCCGCGTGGTGCAGAATGAGGTGGGCAACAGCACCGAGTGGGAATCCACCAAGGCCATGGCGGTGGCCTCCTACAGCTACATCAAGTATTACAATGACTACCTGGGCCGTGCGCCTACCCTGCGCCTTAGCAGTGTGGAACCCGGCGACCGGGTAAGGGCCTGTGTGAAGGAGGTGCTGGGCCAGGCGGTTTACTATAATGGCCAGTACGCCAACTGTACCTATTTTTCCATCAGCTGCGGCGTGACCACCACGGCCCAAAGCGTCTGGGGCACCACCCAGTACCCCTACCTTGTTTCGGTGGATTCCTCCATTGAGGAGGGCTATTCCTACAGCTGGTCGCCTTTTTCCAAGGACTATACCTATACCCCGGAGCAGATGGCTGAAAGGATGAACAGCGCCCTTGGGACGAGCCTGGACCCCGCCAATGACGACCCGGCCACCTGGCTGGAGATCACCTCCCGTACCGATGGAAAATATGTAGGCACCGTACGGGTAGGCAATACCACCACCACGGGGCGGAAGATAAGGGAGAGCATCCTGGGACTGCGCAGCCATGCCTTCGATATCAGCTATGACGCGGACAGCCGCATTTTTACCGTTACCACCTACGGCTACGGCCACGGTGTGGGGATGAGCCAGACCGGCAGTATGCTGTACGCCCGGCAGGGCTGGACCTATGTGCAGATTTTGAACCACTACTACCCTGGTACGACTGTGGCATAATAAAACGCAAAAAGGATCCCCGCCACCGGCGGGGATCCTTTGGTGTATAAGGGGAAAAATTACGCCTTGCCGGAGCAGCCCAGGACATCGTGCATCTTGTGGCGGACCAGCTCGCGAATGTGATCGCGGGCGGGGGTGAGATACTGCCGGGGATCGAAATGATCGGGATGCTCGAACATGTGCTGACGGATGGCGGCGGTCATGGCCAGGCGCAGGTCGCTGTCGATATTGATCTTGCAGACGGCCATTTCGGCGGCGTGGCGCAGCATTTCCTCGGGGATGCCGATGGCATCGGGCATCTTGCCGCCGAAGCGGTTGACGGTTTCTACATCGGCCTGGATGACGGAGGAAGCACCGTGCAGCACGATGGGGAAGCCGGGCAGGCGGTCGCTGACCTGCTGCAGGATATCAAAGCGCAGCTGGGGCTTCTGGCCGGGCTTGAACTTATAGGCGCCGTGGCTGGTGCCGATGGCGATGGCCAGGGAATCCACCCCGGTGCGGGAAACAAATTCCTCCACCTCGGCGGGATTGGTGAACTGGGCATCGGCTTCGCTGACATTGACAGCGTCCTCAATGCCGGCAAGCTTGCCCAGCTCGCCCTCCACCATAACACCGTGGTCATGGGCATATTCCACGACCTTGCGGGTCACAGCGATGTTTTCCTCAAAGCTCAGCTTGGAGCCGTCGATCATCACGGAGGTGAAGCCGCCGTCGATGCAGTCCTTGCAGATCTCAAAGCCATCGCCGTGGTCCAGATGCAGGGCGATCGGGACATCGGTATCGGCCACAGCGGCCTCCACCAGTTTGGTGAGATAGATGTGCTTGGCATATTTGCGGGCGCCGGCCGAAACCTGCAGAATGACAGGGGCCTGCTCCAGCTGGGCCGCTTCGGTAATGCCCTGTACGATCTCCATGTTGTTGACATTGAAAGCGCCGATGGCGTAGCCGCCCTCATAGGCTTTACGGAACATTTCCTTGGTAGTGACCAGTGGCATAATATTGATCCTCCTTCAAAAAATAGAAGTATAAAGGGATGGTGCGTTCAGCCCTATTGTAGCAATATTGCCCGCCAAATGCAATAAGATACCGGCAGATTCCGCAAATTTTTGTGAAATAAATAACGATATTTTTCTGACCGGCGTTTAGTTTTCATTTGTGAAAAAATCCGGAGCGGGGAGCAAGGCCGGTAAACTTTTTGTAGTGTCCATTTACTGTAAATTGTGGATAAAACAGATGTTTCCACCGGTGACAGGAGAGAAAAAGGGACGAAATGGGGACACTTTTTCACATTTTCCACCGAGTTTTCCACACTGCCGGGGGAAAAGTGTGTGGAAACTGTGCAAAAGTAAAAAATACGGTCTGTATATCTCTCTGTCGCTTCCGCCAGGTGGGACTGCATAAATTCCACAGCAGGAAGCAAAATAACAGGGAATTGATGCCGCAAAAGGAGGGCTGCGTGATGCTGAAGGGAGTCAATAAGCAGGTGGTAGAGGTAGTGGAAGTGGATAATGAGTTTTTTGAGCGGGCGATTTTATTCGTAAAGCCGGAAAAGCAGCAGAACGGTGAGGAGGCCCTACGGGAGAATGCCCGGCGGTATGTAGGTTCGCTGCGGTGGCGGCCCCGGCAGCCCGGCGGCTGGCGGCTGTGGGGCGTCCGGCTGGCCCAATGGGGCAGCGCCGTGGGGCTGGGGGCCCTGCTGGGCGGACTTCTGATAAAATAGGGTCGATTTTTGCGAAGGGCTGTGTTATAATGGTACCATTCATAGGCATGCACAGTGCACAGCGCGGGAACCGGCCCCCGTCTGCCGGCCCTTATAGGACCGGTGGCCCGCAGCCGTAGGCTGCGGGTGGGCGCGCCGAAGGCGCGCAGGCGGGGGCCGGTCCCCCGGCGGTGCGCACAGCCCTAATAGAAGAAAGGAACTATGACCATGCAGGAAAAAAAGCAGACTGGAGAGCAAAACCAGGTGCTGGCCGGGCGCAACCCGGTGCTGGAGGCCCTGCGCAGCGGCAGGGAGCTGGAGTGTATCTACATACAAAGCGGCAGCCCCAAGGGGCCGGTAGCCGCGATTCTCAATAAGGCGCGGGAGCAGGGTATCCCGGTGAAGGAAGCGACGCGGGAAAAGCTCACCCAGCTTTCCGGAATAGAGACCCACCAGGGGGTTGCCGCCATCTGCGCGGCGGCCGCCTATGCCGAGATGAAAGACATCTATGAGCGGGCAGGGGAAGAGCCGCTGTTTGTGGTCATCTGTGATAACATCGAGGATCCCCACAATTTAGGCGCCATTATCCGTACGGCGGAAGCCTGCGGGGCCCATGGGGTCATCATCCCCAAGCGGCACAGCGCCGGTCTTACTGCGGCGGCAGTCAAGTCCTCCGCTGGGGCAGCAGTGTGCCTGCCGGTCGTCCGGGTCGCCAATATCGTGGCCACTATGCAAAGCCTGAAGGCCGAGAAAAATGTGTGGTTCACCTGCGCCGATATGGATGGGGTGAATTGGTGCCAGCTGGACTTTAAGGGTGCGGTAGGTTTGGTTATCGGCTCGGAGGGCAATGGAGTCAGCCGACTGGTGAAAGAGGAGTGCGACTTTGTGGCGGCACTGCCGATGCAGGGCCAGATCAATTCGTTGAATGCTTCGGTGGCGGGCGGCATTATTCTGTACGAGATCACCCGGCAGCGGCTGGGGCTGAAGGCCCGGTGAGAAAAAACGGCTCGACAAGTTATTTGACATGATCTCTCCGAGGGTGTTGCCTTGGGAGAGAAAACCAAAAAAGCGGAGGGAAAAAGATGGCAGAAAACCGCTATAATGTAGACGATATCCTGCGGGAAGTAAAGGAAAAACGCGCCCGGGAGGAACGGGCGGCTCAGCCGGAAAAGCGGGCCACCACCACTACGGAGGACCTGCTGCGGCAGTTGGATGCTGCTCAGACCGGGTTGTCCAGGGCGGCGGGGGCAGCGTCGGAAAGACCGGCACCCGCCAAGACTGCACCCCAGCCGGTAAAAAAGGCAGAGCCTTTCCCTGGGGAGCTGCTGCAAAAGACTGAAGCCCCGGCGGCACCGGCCCCAGCGGCCGAACCGGAATTTAAGTGGGAGGAGCCGAAGCGGCCAGAACCGGTGATGCAGCCGGAGGAATGGACCCCGCCCAAAAAACAGGAGGTACAGCCTGCCCCAGAATTGGGGGAGGAAATGCCGATGGGCCGGGAGATTCCCGTGGCCAGGGCGAAAAAGCCGCTTTGGGAGGCTTCTGCTGCCCGTAAGAGTGCTGAAGCCCTGATGCAGACGCTGAAAAAACGGCAGCGAAGCTTGGCAGTCACCTTGATCCTCAACCTGGTGATGCTGCTGGGGGTTATCTATTTGGCGTTGGCACCGGTGTATCACCTGCTGCTGCCGGATTTCCTCGCGACCTCTTCTTCCATGAGATTGTGGGGGATGGTGGCGCTGACCGCCGCTTCGGCCCTGTGCTGCGGCGGCACGCTGGGCAATGGCTTTTTGGCGCTGTTCCCCGGCCGGCAGAGCAACGATGCCTATGTGACCTTGACGGTCTTCGCCTGCCTGCTGCAGGGCAGCTTTATGGCGGCGCAGCCTGCCCTGCTGGAGCAGTATGGGAACAATATCTTCCTGCCGCTGGCGGTACTTATCCTGTTCTTTAATACCTGGGGCAAGCTGGTGAAGAATGCCCGCCAGCGGGAAAGCTGCCGGGCCATGGCCACCCTGCGGCCTGTGGCCTGCCGCACCCTGCCGCAGAGCCGCCTGACTGAATGGGCGGCGGAGCTGCCGGAGCAGCCGGAAAAGACGGTGACGCTGGATGATGCCGGTCTGCCGGAGGATGCCGAGGCCGTGCTGGAGGAAACCGGCATGACCGAGGGCATCAGTGGGGTGCTGGCCCCCATTACCATACTGGCGGCAGTGGTAATGGCGCTGCTGGAATACTTCCTGGCCAAGGGAACGGTATTCGAGGCGGTTTCCATCTTCACCTCGGCACTGTGCATCACCTCTCCCCTGGCGGCCACACTGGGCAGCCATATGCCGCTGCGCAGTGCCAATGAGGGGCTGAACCGCTGGCGTGCCAACCTGCTGAATGAAGACGCCGTGGAGGAGCTGCATGATACCGACGGCGTTCTGCTGCGGGGCAGCGACCTGTTCCCCAGCGGGAGTATTACCCTGCATGGGATAAGAACCTTTGAGAAAAAGCCCATTGATGAGGCTATCCTGAATGCGGCCAGCGTGCTGTGCAGCGTGGATAATTCGCTGACCGGCATTTTCCGCGGGATGATCACCAATGAAAAGAACCTGAAAACGGTGGAAAGCGTTGCCTGTGAGGAAGGGAAGGGCATTTCCGCCTGGGTGGATGGCGGCCGGGTGCTGATTGGCAACCGCGGCCTGCTGCTGGCCCACGGTGTGGCCGTGCCGCCCATTGAGGTGGAGGCCGGCTTTACGGCAGAGGGCAAGGAGCTCCTGTATCTTTCCAACTTCGGCAGTCTTTCGGCGGGGTTTGTCATCAGCTACCATGCCGATAAGCAGCTGAGGACCCAGCTGCGGGAGCTGGAGAAGGTGGGGATCGCCCTGATGGTGCATACCACCGACCCCAATATCACCCCGGCGCGGGTGGCGCAGGTCTATGGCCTGCAGGAGGAGAACATCCACATGGTGCCGGCGGCGCTGCAGCGGGAGGCCGAAGCCGCGCTGGACGGCACCGGTGAGACCGCGGCCGAAATGGTGAGCGGCGGCATGGCGGGCAGTCTGCACAGCCTGCTTTCCGCCCAGCGGGAGTATGGCCTGGCCAAGGCCATCAGTGTGCTGCTGGTACTGAGTGTGCTCATCGGTTTTGCCATTATCACGCTGCTGGCCTATTCCGGGGCACTGAGCCGGGTGACTTGGTGGAGCCTGGGGGCTTATCAGCTCCTGTGGTTTATCCCAACGGTGCTGCTGGGACTGGTGCGCAAAAAGTAATAGGACCGGCCGGGGGCCCGCTGTGTATGGCAGCGGGTCCCTTTTGGTATTTTGGGAATGCGGAAGGGCGCGGGCTCGCACTGCGGGCCGAATTTGCGCCTTGCAGGGGCCCTAAAGGGTGCAGGATGGAGCCGGGAAGGCTGAAAATCAGCAAATAGCACAAAATAACGCAGCGTATTTCGGCAAAGCGCCGTGCAGATTAACGGAGTTTTTTATTGCGTAAAACTTGACAAAAAGGTATAATTGTTCTGTAATGCGCCCCTATGGCGTTGCGACTCAAAGATTGAAAGGGGAAATCCTAACTATGAAACAGTACACCGCGGATAAGATCCGCAATGTCGCCTTAGCAGGCCACAGCAGCGCCGGCAAGACCAGCCTGGCAGAGATGCTGCTGTTCAAATCCGGCGCCACCGACCGCCTTGGTAAAATTGCGGACGGCAATACCGTGTGCGATTTTGATCCCGAGGAGATCAAGCGTCAGGTATCGGTCAGCTCCGCCATTGCGCCTTTTGATTGGAACGGTGTAAAGATCAACCTGCTGGATACCCCCGGTATGTTCGATTTTGCCGCCGGCGTTTCGGAGGGCATCCGTGCCGCCGAGACCGTGCTGCTGGTCGTTTCCGCCAAGGACGGCGTGGGCGTCGGCACCGAGAAGGCTTACCGCCTGGCTACCCGCATGAATAAATCCAAGGCGTTCTTCATCAATAAGCTGGATGTGGAGCATGCCGATTTCTATAAGACTTTTGAGGGCATTAAGGAAGTATTCGGCAATTCCGTCTGCCCTGTTATCATCCCCCACATGGATGGCGATGTGGTAGACTGCTACATTGACCTGGTGGATGAGAAGGCCTATAAGTTCGACCCCAAGGCCAATAAGCTCAATGAGATCGCCATCCCCGCCGCGGCCGCAGACCGTATCGAGGAGATGAAGATGGCCCTGAACGAAGCTGTGGCCGAGACCGATGACGCCCTGATGGAGAAGTTCTTCATGGAAGAGCCCTTTACCAAGGAGGAGATCCAGAAGGGTATTGCCGCCGGTGTTAAGAGCGGTACCATTGCGCCCGTTTTCTGCGGCAGCGCCGCCACCGGCTCTGGCAGCCAGGTCCTTATGGATGCCATCGTACACTTCCTGCCCAGCGCCGCCGATGGCTGCTGCGAGGAAACGGTAGAGGGCGAGACCATCAAGTGCGACCCCGACGCTCCCGAGTCCGCCTTTGTATTCAAGACTGTTGCCGACCCCTTCGTGGGTAAGCTGTCTTTCGTAAAGGTCATCACCGGCAAGCTGACCGCCGGTATGACCCCGGTAAACGCCCGCACCGGCGAGCCGGAGCGTCTGGGCAAACTGCTGTGCTGCCGCGCCAAGAAGCAGGACGAAGTGGACTGCATCACCGCAGGCGATATCGGCGCCATTACCAAGCTTTCCAATGCCGTGACCGGCGATACCCTGTGTGATGCCAAGCGTGTCATCTCTTATAAGCCTACCGAGTTCCCGGCCCCCTGTCTCTCCATGGCCATTGTGCTGAAGGGCAAGGGCGATGAGGCCAAGATTGCCGGCGCGATGCAGCGTCTGATCGAGGAAGATCCCTGCATCAGCTTTGAGAATAATGTGGAGACTAAGCAGCAGGTCGTTTCCGGCCTGGGCGAGCAGCACCTGGATGTTGTGGTTTCCAAGCTCAAGTCCAAGTTCGGCATCGATGTAGCCTTGGTGAAGCCCCGTGTGGCTTACCGTGAGACCATCCGTAAGAAGGTCCGCGTACAGGGCAAGCACAAGAAACAGTCCGGCGGCCACGGCCAGTATGGTGATGTTTGGATCGAGTTTGAGCCCTGCGATAGCGATTCCCTCGTATTTGAGGAGAGAGTAGTCGGCGGCGCGGTGCCCAAGAACTTCTTCCCCGCGGTAGAAAAGGGTCTGCAGGACTGCGTTTCCCGCGGCATGATCGCCGGTTACCCGGTAGTAGGCCTAAAGGCTATCCTGGTGGATGGTTCCTACCACCCCGTAGATTCCAACGAAATGGCCTTTAAGACTGCTGCTTCCCTGGCCTACAAGGCGGGTCTGCCCCAAGCCAATCCCGTTATTCTGGAACCGATCGGCACCCTGAAGGTACAGGTCCCCGCCGCGAACATGGGCGATATTAACTCCGAACTTTCCAAGCGCCGCGGCCGCATGATGGGTATGAACCCCGCTGAGGATGGTCTGCAGGAGATCGAGGCGGAAGTACCCATGAGCGAGATGTTCGATTTTGCCACCTCCCTGCGCTCCATTACCCAGGGCCGTGGTTCCTTCACCCTCACCTTTGCCCGCTATGAGCAGCTGCCCAAGGAGAAAGAGGCAGAGGTCATTGCCGATGCCAAGAGCATGATGGAAGAGGAATAATTCTATAACCTGCTAACCAATGCACCTTTGCGGCGGACGGTATCCCTATTGGATGCCGTCCGCTGCTGTTTTTGTATATTATGCAGGGTGAGAGCCGGCCGCAGGCCGCCCGCCATTTCGGCGGGCTGGCGGACCTTCGGTCCGCTTCGGCGGCGCTTTGCGCCGCCGGGCCTGCGGCCGGAACCTGCCCTTCGCGGAGATTTTCTTTTGCCGCTATCTCTATTCCGTCAGCTTGCCGCATAAAGATAAAACAGAAGCAGAGAGGAGTGGGGCATATGGGTTATCATTCGGTACGGCTGCGGCGGGGCAGTGTTTTGGCATTTGCGGTGCTGCTGGTAGCGGCGGTGGTAGGCACGGTGGTGCTTACCAGTCAGCAGCCGGTAGCGCTGCCGGCCTGGAGCCTTTTTAATAAAGGCATCCCCGGCGGAGAGGAAAACCAGCGTATTGAGTTTCTGCAAAGATACGGTTGGGAGGCGGAAGTGCCGCCCATTAGTGAAGAGGAGATCGTGATCCCGACGGAGTGGGATGAGGTCTATACCGGGTATGCCTCCCTACAGCAGGCGCAGGGCTTCAATCTGGATAAACTGCGGGGCAAAACTGTAATGGAATACACCTATCACATCACCAATTACCCCGAAAAGGATGAGGTAGCTGCGCACATCCTTGTCTATAAGGATAGGATCGTTGGGGCGGATATCAGCGAGATGGAGCAGGGAGGCTTCTGCATGGAGGTCATCCCGGGCTGAGAAAATGGGGCGGGGCGGTTGCATCCCGCCCCGGTTCCCTGCTACAATAGGAGGAGAAAGGGGGCGGCCGTATGGAACGACTGGACAAGCTGCTGGCTTCGCAGGGAATGCTTTCCCGACGGGAGGTCAAGGAACTGATCACCAAGGGCCGGGTGACAATAGACGGTACGGTGGAAAAACATCCGGAGCGCAAGGTGACCGGGGAGGAGCAGATCATGGTGGCGGGGGAGCTGCTGCGGGTGCAGCGCACCCTGACGCTGATGCTCCACAAGCCGCAGGGGGTTGTTTCTGCGGCGCGGGATGCCCGGGATAAAACAGTGCTGGAGCTGGTGCCGCCGGAATACCGCCGCAAGGAGCTGTTCCCGGCGGGACGGCTGGATAAGGACACCACAGGGCTCATGATCCTGACCGATGACGGTGCCCTGGCCCACGAGATACTGGCTCCCCAAAAGCATGTGCCCAAGCGGTATCGCGTCACCATCGATATCCCCATGACGGAGGAAATGGTACACCGCTTTGCCGAAGGAATAGAGCTGAAGGACGGCCGCTGCCGGCCGGCGGAGTTGACCATTGAATCGGAAGATACCGGAGTGGTGACGCTGCGGGAGGGCCGCTACCATCAGATCAAGAGGATGTTCGGCTGCTGCGGAGCGGTGGTTACGGGCCTGCACCGGCTTTCCATGGGGGCATTGCGGCTGGATGATGCGCTGCTCCCCGGTGAGTGCCGCCCCTTGAGCGAAGAGGAGATCTCTCTGCTGCGGCAGCAGCACCTGCCGGAATAAATGTAAAATGGCAGAATGGACAGTCCTTACCGGCAGCGGCAGGGACTGCCGTTTTTCTTGGCAGATTGCACCAAGCTCCGGAAAATACTCAAGCAATCATCACCGGGTGGTCACGGAATATTCATATTTTTATGGTAAATTGGAACTACACAAGCCCCCTGTGAGCTGGTTTTCTTTGTGCAAAATGATGGAAGCGCATCCCCCCATTTTGTGCCGAGGCCGCCAGCAAGGCCCAACATTTTGGGTTGGAGGTGTTGGATTTGACAAGAAACAGCCCCATAATCTGATGATATTGCCCAAAGGAATTGAGGGTTTTTCCAAGGAAAAAGCAGAAAACTGTTGCATTTGCACAAAATATTAGGTAAAATAAAAGTGTTCATTCATCATAGACTGTGTGTGACAGCAATTTTTTGCGAAAGTAGAGGGGTAGTTTTATGTCGAATCGTTTGTTCCAGGGCCTGGTTTATCAGATGCGGGATACTGTGGACCGCATGATCGGCGTCATTGATGAGAGCGCCACCATCATTGCCTGCAGCGACCTGACCAAGATCGGCGAGCCGAACGATTTTTTGGCGGCGGATCTGGGCGAAAATAACGAGCTGTTCATCCGGGACGGCATTACCTACAAGCCCTTTGGCTCCAAGATGAAGTCGGAGTATGCCGTGTTTGTTTCCGGCAGCGATGACCTGGCGGCCAAAATGTGCGGCGTGCTCAGCATCTCTCTTTCCAGCATCAAGCAGTACTACGATGAAAAATACGACCGCGGCAATTTTATCAAGAATATCATTCTGGATAACATCCTGCCCGGCGATATCTTTGCCAAGGCGCGGGAGCTGCACTTTTCCTCCGATGCCAGCCGCGCGGTGCTGCTGGTGCGGGTGCAGGCCAACAGCAGCGTTTCCGCCTTTGATGTGGTGCAGAACCTCTTCCCCGATAAGCAGAAGGACTTTGTCTTTAATGTCAATGAGACCGATATCGTACTGGTGAAGGAAGTCAAGCCTGGCATCGAAAGCAAGGACCTGGAAAAGCTGGCCCGTTCCATCGTGGATACCCTGGGCGGTGAATTCTACACCAAGGCGCAGGTCGGCATCGGCAGTGTCATTGCCGGCATCAAGGATCTGGCCCGGTCCTTCCGTGAGGCGCAGGCCGCGCTGGAGGTGGGCAAGGTATTCGATACCGAGCGGCTTATCGTCAGCTATGATAACCTGGGTATCGCGCGCATCATTTATCAGCTGCCCACCACCCTGTGCGAGCAGTACCTGCGTGAGGTCTTTAAGAAAGGCTCCATCGAAAGCCTGGATCACGAGACCCTTTTCACCATTCAGAAGTTCTTCGAGAACAACCTGAATGTTTCCGAGACCAGCCGTAAGCTGTTTGTTCACCGCAATACCCTGGTGTATCGCCTGGAGAAGATCAAGAAGCTGACGGGTCTCGATCTGCGGGAGTTTGACCATGCCATCATCTTTAAGGTGGCGCTGATGGTGAAGAAGTACCTGACCGCGAACCCTGTGAAGTACTAAAAAGACAGCTTTGATGTCATTTAAGGGCTGACCCAATATCCTATAGAGCAAGGCGGTGTATCCCTTGATTGATCTGCAAGGAGTAACCAAGACCTACCCCAGCGGCGTATGCGCGTTGGATGGGGTGGATCTACATATCGAAAAAGGCGAATTCGTCTTTGTGGTGGGGCATTCCGGTGCCGGCAAAAGCACCCTCATCAAAACGCTGCTGCGGGAGGAAGTGCCCACCGAGGGCGAGGTGACGGTAAATGGCCGGGACCTTATCCATATGAAGCAGCGGGAGATCCCTTACTTTCGTCGCACCATCGGTGTAGTGTTCCAGGATTTCCGGCTTATCCCCACCATGACGGTCTTTGATAATGTGGCATTTGCCCTGCAGGTGACCGGTGTGCCGCGGCGGTTTATCCGCCGGCGGGTGCCCTATATTCTGAATCTGCTGGGGCTGGATGATAAGTACAAGCACTATCCGCCGGAACTCTCCGGCGGCGAGCAGCAGCGTGTGGCCCTGGCCCGCGCGCTGGTGAATAACCCCGACCTGCTCATTGCCGATGAGCCGACCGGCAATATCGATCCGGAGCTTTCCTACGAGATCGTGGAGCTTTTGGATGAGATCAATAAGACCGGTACCACCATCCTCATGGTGACGCATGAGCATGAGCTGGTAAATCGTTTCCATCACCGTACCGTGACACTGGAAAAGGGACGCATTATCCGGGATCAAGGAGGTGCTTCCCATGTTTAAGAATTCCTTTGGCTATCTGGTGAAGGAGGGCCTGCACAATATCCGCGCCAACCGGCAGATGTCGGTGGCTTCCATCGGCGTGCTTATCGCCTGTATGGTGCTTATCGGCGGGGCGCTGCTGCTTTCCCTCAATATCAATTCCTTGATGGGCTATGTAGAAAGCTTCAATGAGGTTGTGGTCTGGATCGATGACGACCTCGGCAGCGCCGGCACCGAGAGGCTGAAGGCAGAGATCGACGATCTGCCCAATATCGCCTCCAAGCAGTACATCAGCAAGGAGGACGCCCTGAAGGAGCTGAGCGACACCCTGGGCAGCCAGAGCTTTCTGGAAGGCTTTGAGCAGTACGCGGATGAAAACCCGCTGCCGGCTTCCTTCCGCTTGAAAGTGAACAGCCTGGAAAATCTGCCGGAGACCGTCAAGACGCTGGAGAGCCTTTCCGGGGTGGAAAGCGTGGAATCCAGCAATGAGGTGGCCACGACCCTGGTGGGTATCAAGACCGCCATCCATGTGGCGGGGCTTACCATCGTCGCTATTTTGATGGTCGTTTCCATCATTATCATTGCCAATACCGTCCGGGTGACGATCTTCAACCGCCGCCGGGAGATCAATATTATGAAATATGTCGGCGCCACCAATGCCTTCATCCGCTTCCCCTTTTTGGTGGAGGGCATGGTCATTGGACTCATTTCCGCCCTCATCGCCTTTGGACTTTTGTGGGTGGGCACCCACTTCCTGTATCAGTGGGTGGGGCAATCGGCCAGCGGCTGGCTGCAGCTGGCCTACCAGAGCCTCATTCCCTTTGTCTCCATCGCCCCGCAGATGCTGCTGGGCTTTGTGGCGGCGGGGGTGCTGTTCGGTATGGTGGGCAGCTTTATCTTCGTCGGCAAATATCTCAAAGTATGATGCAGGAAAACGCCCTCTTTACACACACTATGTAAAGGGAGACTTCCTGTTCTGATAAGACAACAGCCTGAAGTTTGACAGAAGAAAACCCACAGCAAATGTGCAAACGGAAAGGACAAGGCAAATACCATGAAGAGATGCAGCAAGCGGATCCTGGCAGCGGTGATGTGCGCCGCGGTGCTGACGGTCTCCGCGCCCATTACCGCCTACGCGGATAGTACCCTGGACCACCTGAACGGCCAGTACAGTGAGCTGGAAAAGCAGCAGCAGGCCCTAAAGGATAAACTGAACCAGACCAAGACCGAAAAGGAAAAGCAGGAAGCGATCCGCAATAACCTGAACAATCAGATTACCAATACCCAAAAGCAGATCACTCTTTTGGATAACAAGATCAATTATCTGCAGAATGATATCGCCGATAAAGAGGAGCGCATCAATGAACTGAGCGCGGAAGTGCTGGAACAGCAGGATCTCTTTATGAAGCGCATTCGCTCTATCTACAAGACCAGCGTCGGCACCAGTATGTTGGGCATGGTCTTTGGCGTGGATAGCTTGGGCAGTTACCTCAGCTACGGCAAGTATCTCAGCCGCATCTCGGAGCACGACAGCGCCCTGCTGCAAGCCCTCGCGGATAACATCACCGAGCTGCGGACGCTGCAGGCGCAAATGCAGGAGGAAAAAGAGGACCTGGCGGATACCAAGGTGACGGCGGAGGGCAAGAAGGCCAGCCTGAACAGCCAAAAGACCGAGGTGGAAAGCACCCTGCAGGATATCAAAAAGATGGAGCAGGAATACCTGGCCGATCAGGCTGCCATCCAGAAGGAGATGAAGCAGATCCAGGCTGATATCGACGCCATCTATGCTGCCAATGCCGGCAACGGCAGCCAGGTGGATTACAGCACCACTGGATTTATCTACCCGGTAAAGGGCTATACTTACATCAGCAGCTACTACGGCTGGCGCTTCAATAATACCGATTATCACACCGGAATCGATTTTCCGGCACCTGCCAATACGCCCATTCGCGCCTCAGCCTCCGGCACCGTCATTCATGTGCGTACCGGTGCGGGTTACGGCAGGGCATGGGGCTACGGCAATTATCTTATCGTTGACCATGGCGGCGGTTTTTCCACCCTATATGCACACTGCACCTCGGTTGCCGTCAATGTAGGCGATACCGTTACCAAGGGGCAGACCATTGCCTATGTGGGGACCACCGGCTGGTCTACCGGCTATCATCTCCACTTTGAAATCCGCCGCAACGGCGCGCATACCAATCCGCTCAATTATCTGTAACGGCACTGTGCAGGTAAGCGGCGTTACAACAGGAGCATAAAACAGCATGAACAAGAAAATTTCGCTTGGCGCGGCCATCGCCTATATGGCCATCGTAGCGGCTGTGGCCTTTTCCCTTACCATGATCTACTCGATGAACCTGTTCAATGTGAAGATGACAGGCATCACCGAACGGGAAAAAATGTACAGCTCTCTGCATGAGGTAGACCTGTATGTGCGGGAAAATTACTACGGCTCCATCAATGAGGAAGCGCTGCAGGAGGCCATTGCCCGCGGGTATATCGATGGCCTGGAGGACAGCAATGCCCGCTACTTCACCGCTGCGGAATATGAGGCCTATACCCAATCCGGCAGCGGCAAATATGTAGGCGTGGGTCTGGTGACCGAGATGGATTCCTCCGGCTATCTGCTGGTTCGGGAGGTTTATCCCGATTCTCCGGCGCAGATGGCGGGCATCAAGGTGGGGGCGCTTATTACCAATGTAAACGGCACCCGCGTGACCGAAAATAACAATGAAAGCATGGCGGGCCGCCTGCGCGGCGAAGCCGGCACCAAGGTGACTCTGACCATCCAACAGGATAGCCAGGAGAACAACTACGAGCTGACCCTGCGCGCCATTGAGGTGCCCACAGTAAAAACGACCATGGTAAGTGAAGATACCGCCTATATCAGCTTTACCGAGTGGAGCGGTACCACTGCCGACCAGTTCATCGCCCAGCTGAATGCCTTGAAGGCCCAGGAAGTAAAGGGCATTCTGCTGGATGTACGCGGCGTTACCAGCAATGAGCTTTCCTATGCGGTCCGGCTGCTGGATCCGCTGCTGCCCAGCGGTACTGTGGCCTATTCCCGCGATAAGGACGGCAACCTGACCGCCGTGGCGGAATCCGATGCGAACAGCTGGGATATTCCGCTGGTGGTGCTGGCCGATGAGACCACCGGTGGCACCACGGAGCTCTTTGTGATGGCGCTGCAGGACTTTGGCCGGGCCAAGGTGGTAGGCGCCCGCACCGCCGGTAACGGCGATATCACCGAGATCTTCAAGCTTTCGGGTGGTTCGGCCATCCAGGTCACCACGGCGCAGTATGCCGGGCCCAAGCAAAAGAGCTTTGGTGATACCGGCGTAGGCCCTGACTATGAAGTGGAACTGGCGGCCAGCGAGAGTAACCGGGGTGATATCCTGGGCAACGCTGAGCTGGATGCTCCCTATAAGAAGGCACTGGAGGTGCTGGCGGCGGCCATCCGGTAATATTATAAAATCTTTCGACCGGCTCCGGAATGGGGCCGGTTATTTTTAGTGCGGCAAAAATGTTTCACGTGAAACATTTGTTCGCTGTACGGCGGAAATGGATTGAGGGGATGTATGGAATTTAATCTGAGGCGGGGGAGAGCTTTAGCAGGTGGAAAGGCAGGGGTGGGGTGCGACGGGGCCCGCAGGGCCGCGGCACGGAGTGCCGCGTAGGGGGCGGCCGCAGGCCGCCACCAAAGCCGTCCGGAGGACGGCTTGCCCTGCGGGCCCCAGCCTAGCGGCTTGTACTAAATGAGCCAAGAGGCGCATAGGATGGAACAGGACAGGCAAAGGGGGCGCAAGGGATGTTCATGGTGGTAGCAGTAGAGGACAAAAAAGAACCGCTGCGGCAGAGATTGGGACGGCTGCTGCGGGGTGATGCCCTGGAGTGGGAGGAGCGCAGCTGCGGCGGAAACCGCTACCGGTATGTGGTGTGGCACGGCCCGGCAGAACGGCTGCCCTGGGGCCGGCTGGCCCTGCTGTGTCCCCGCCCGCGTTCTCCGGTGCTGCTCCCCCCGGAGGTATTGGCACCGGAGGGCTGCCCACTGCGGGATTACCGGCCGCAAGACTTTACGGCAAGGCTGACGGTGGCAGCCGCCCGGCAGGCCATGGAACAAACCGCGGGAAAGGGCAGCGGATTGCTGGGGCTGCTGGACCCGCAGGGAATAGCGCCATGGGCCTGCGGGGAGTGGCTGGACTGCTGCCGGGGAGTAAAGGTATATACCTTGCGGCGAAGCCGCTATGCTGCCGCGGAAACCATGCTGCGGGTGGAATACGGCCTGCCGCTGCTATGGGCGGAGACCCCAGCCGAGCTGGAGGACTGTTCCATTTGCGCGGCGCCCTATCCAACAGGAGTGATACGGGTGCGGCGGCCGATAATCACTGCAGACCGCAGTGGGATACAGGGGAACCCCACAGTGAACCGGCTGACGCTAGCACTGACGCCGGAACAGCTGGCGGAGGTGCCACCGGGGGCGGAACCAACCGCCTTTTGGGGGATGGTAACGGAGGGCGGTACCCGCCGGGTGAAACTGTTTTTCTTTGTCGATAACGGTTGCAAAGATACTGTTTTTTCCGCTCTTAAGGCTGTTTTTCACCGTTTAAAATGGCGGGTACACATGCGTTTGCGTGTGTTTTAAAAAGAAAGTGTAAAATTTGCTTGACATAATGTAAAATGTATTTTACATTTGTCGAACAATCAAAACATTTGAAACCATGAAAAAAAATTATCTTTTCCCGCAGGTATTCAAAAGAGTAGGGCTTTGGTTTTTCATCCCGTTCGCCGTTATGGGCATCGGTTGCCTATTCGGCAATGGGTGGTGGGGCATAAGTTCTTCGGAAGGATTTTTCTCGTCGGGACTTTATGAATATTTCCCGACGATAGCCATAGCCGGCATTGCGGCCAGCCTTCTTCTGATATGTTTCTCGCGCGAGAAGGACGAAGACGAATATGTGAACGACCTTCGTTGCCGAACGCTCGTATGGTCTGTCATAAGCGGTTATCTGGTACTCATAGCCGGGGATTTGTTCATTTACGATATGGCGTTCCTCACTTTCACGTTCGTAAACATGTACACGGTACTGGTGCTTTACGCCGTGGTATTTAATTTCAGATTGTACCGTCTTAGAAAATCCGCATCGAATGAAGAATAACATACGCATGCTGCGGGCATCGCGCAGGATGACGCAGCAGGAACTGGCCGTTCTGGCAGGGGTGAGCCGCCAGACGATAAACGCTATGGAATCGTGCAAATACGTTCCGTCCACGGTGTTAGCCCTGAAGATAGCACGTATTTTTTCGGTAAAGGTGGACGATGTCTTTATTCTCGAAGAAGGCGACTGATGTTAAAAAAAACATAATAACCGAAGAGAGGTGAAACCTTTAGGCTCCCTTTTGCGTCTAATCAAGTGAAAGGACCGGATGATTGCCTGTCCGGACGGAAATGAACATCAAACGGATTGCGGTTGTTGCCGCAGATAAATCAGACGTATAAATTATATAAATCATAGATATGAAGAAGATACTGTTGTTGGCAGCGCTTTCCGTTGCCGTATGCCTTCAGGGCGGGAGCCTGGAAAGAACCGTTAAAAAGTACGAACGTCAGGCGGCTAAACTCGAACGCAAGGCAGCTAAACTCGAATATAAAAACTGTCAGCTGGAATACAAGGGCCGCCAATTGGCGCGTCAGGCGGATTACAATTCTGCGTACAGACGCTCTATCCAGCACCAGAGCGCAGCTATACGCGCCTCGCAAAGGGCTGTCGCTAACTCCGGAAGGATTGCTTCGGAATCCGAAAGACTGTCCCGTAGGATGGAAAAACATGCCGAAGAGATAGCGGCGGATGCCATCCGTCTGGCCGGAAAAATTCAAATATGCGGCAACTCCATACGCATGAGTGAAAAGTCTATGGAGAAGATAGAAAAAGCTGTCATGGAACTGCCTTCCAAAACACGCCGCAATCTCCGCCATACGATAAATTCCATGCCGCGCGAAGTCCGTAGAAACGAATATGTGGTAAGGATTAAAAAGGCTCTCAGGTCCTGAACCTGTTTTTTTTAAGTACTCCGCGTTTGGAATATATAAAACGTTGTAATGAAAATACTTGGAAATATAATATGGATTGTTTTCGGCGGTCTGTTGCTCTCGCTCGAATACATAGTGGCTGGAATACTGATGTGTGTGACCATTATCGGTATACCGTTCGGAGTCCAGGCGTTCAAACTTGGTTTTCTGGCTCTGTGTCCGTTCGGCCATAAAGCTGCGGACGCGCCCGGCGAGCCCGGATGCCTGTCGGTTGTGATGAACATAATATGGATACTGGTAGGCGGGATATGGATAGCTCTGACGCACCTCGTGTTTGGCATTTTGTTCTGTGTCACTATCATCGGGATACCGTTCGGGTTGCAGCATTTCAAATTGATGACGCTCTCGTTTACTCCTTTCGGCAAGGACATAGTCAGCTGTTAGCCATGCCGTAAAAAATGGAATGACGAAAGAAGCATCCTCCCCCGTAGCAGGACATTGAACATGATAATTAATTGGTAACTTTTACATTATAAATCTCTTAGTTTGGTTGTTGGGAAAAACGGCCGGTTATCGAAACAACCCGGCCGTTTTTTTACCCGTCGGTGAAGTATCATGGTGTTGCAGTGTTTTCACACTGCATCGCCCGAAATTGTAAAACAGTTTTTTCAGATAAATTTCTCTTTGATTTGTGACGGAATCCCGTTCGTTTGTAGAAACGAGCGGGATTTTTATTTTCCGGATGAGGGGCCTTTTCCGTTTGCGGCAGGGTATAAAGTTCCTGTTTTATTTTGAAAATATTTCCTTTTTGATTATATTAGTGTTTTAATCACGGATGCACATTTTCCGTGATGCCTTTTCATGTTTAAGTAATTGTCAAAAAAGAAATAAAATGCCGCAGAACAATACCGGAAAAACCGTTATCGACAGCCGTAAGAAAGAACTCGACTCGCACATAAAAAAAATACGCACGAGGATAAACTCCGAATACCGCCGCAGTATGTCCGAGTTCGTACGGTACTATACCCAGGCAAAAGGCGGGAAAGACTATGTTTTGGGTCTGGAGGAAATATCCCGCAGGTATGCCGCCAACGTGAGGGAAGCTCTTGCCGAAGCCGATGCAGCTTACCGCCAGGCACGCATAAACACCGTTTCCACA
>ERZ827168.2383-NODE-2383-length-22157-cov-5.065107_pt1 | contig 22157 bp, 18 predicted proteins | sample MGYA00519868_ERZ827168 | MGnify/ENA primary metagenome ERZ827168 (study PRJEB31778, sample SAMEA3449271) | human gut metagenome | biome: human gut; feature: human-associated habitat; material: faeces | place: United Kingdom | collected 2010/2012 ...
AGGGGATTTAGGGGAGGGTCAAATCTGCAAACGCGGCCTGTGGCCGCGGGCGGACAACCGTCGGATTCGATTTTGCGGCAGAAAAACTTTGGTGCATTAATGTATAATTGCCACTAAAAAAATGAAAGCTATGAAAAAACTGCTTTTGGCGGCTGTCGCCGCAGCGGCGTTGGCCTTGTCGGCCTCGGCGCAGGAGTTGGGCGAGACCATTCCCACGGTTACGGTAAACGGATCGGCGCAACTGAAGATCACGCCCGATGTGCTCTATCTGTCGATTACGCTCGACGAGAGCGACACCAAAGGCAAGGTTCCTCTGGAGGAACAGCGCCGAAAGATGTTCGCCGCACTGAAGAAGAGCGGCATCGATGCCGAGAAGCAGCTGCGCGTGCTCGATATGTCGAGTTCGTTTTTCCGCAAGCGCGGATCGCTGTCGTCGTCGAAATATGAACTGAAGGTCGGTTCGACGGCCGAGGCCCGCAAGGTGTTCGAGGTGCTGGATGCCGCGGGTATACCCAACGTGCAGATAGTGCGCTCGACCAGCTCCAAGCTCGACGAGTATCGCGATCAGGTGCGCATGGAGGCCATGCGCAACGCGCAGTCGCGCGCCCGCCAGCTGGCCGAGGCGGTGGGGCAGAGCATAGGCATGTGTTACGAGATCACCGACTACACGAGCAACGTGCAGCCCGTGGCGTTCCGTGCGATGGGTGCCATGAAGAACGCGGTCATGATGGATGCCTCGGAGGCCATGGAAGAGGAGTATGATCCCGATGTGGAGTTCGAGCAGATAGTGCTGAACTACAACGTGACGGCCAAATTTGTGCTCAACAGAAAGTAGCGGCCGATGCCGCTTTCCGAACGGGGTTGCCGAGAAAAGTGCTTTCTCGGCAACTTTTTTGTGTTCGTTTGCGGTTCGCCGACGGCGGAGGACGCGTGCGAGCCTTGGGTGAGCAGCAGTCCGCCGCGTGGGGGGCGGCGGCGAACTGCCGACATTGCGCGGCAATGTCGAAATACCTCCGAAAATCATCGCGGAGTTCTTGTCATCGGGGCCCCCATCCCGCCGAGTCGGTCATCTTCGGCGGCTCGGATTTTTCGTATTGGCGTAAAATTAGTAACTTTGACACGGAACAATCCACAACGATAAAATTCGGAAAATATGAATATAGCACGACTTGTCTTCAATCCGTTGCAGGAGAACACCTACGTGGTGTGGGACGATACGCGGCAGGCGGCCGTGATCGACGCGGGTAACATGACCGAGCGCGAGAACGCCGCTCTGGAGGGCTTCATGGCCGAACATGAGCTGACGCCCGTTCTGGCGGTCAACACCCACGGCCATTTCGACCATCTGCTGGGCGTCGACTTCGTGTGCCGCCGTTACGGCGTGCCGTTCGCCCTCTCGTCGAAGGACGAGTTTCTGTTGAAGGCCTCGTCGACGAGCGCCGAGCTTTTCGGGGTGCGGGCGGGCGACATGCCCGAACGGATCGATATCGATCTCGACGGCCGCGAGGCGGTGAACTTCGGCAATACGGAGCTTCGGATCATATCGACCCCGGGCCATACCCCCGGGCATGTGGCGCTCTACGAGCCGCAGTCGAAAGCGCTCTTCACGGGCGACACGCTCTTTCGCGAGAGCATAGGTCGCACCGATCTCCCGGGCGGCGACTATTCGTGGATCATGCGGTCGATTCTGGACAAGATAATGCCGCTGGGCGACGAAGTGAAGGTCTACCCGGGCCACGGCGAGCAGACCGATCTGGGGCACGAGGCGCTTTACAATCCGTTCGTGACCGAGGTGCTGAACAACGAGGTGCGCTATGAGTAGGATGCTGCATAGGCTGCTCTACCGCCTGCTTCCGCTGGACGGCTATCTGCGGGTGGTGAGCCGCATGTTTTTCGTATGTCGGGCGCTGGGCATAGGACGCCGCTCGCGGGCTCTGGAGTATGTCTACCATTTGTCCGCGCTCGTGCGCGAGGGCGACACGGCGATCGACATAGGCGCCAATCTGGGGTATTACTCCTCGCCGCTGTCGCGTATCGTGGGCGAGTCGGGGCATGTGTATGCCGTGGAGCCCGTACCCGTGATATTCGACGTGCTGCGGCGCAATCTTCGCCGTCGGCGGAACGTGACGCTTCTGAACTGCGCTCTGGGCGAGCGCGAGGGCGAGATCGAGATGGCCAACGATTCGGTGGCCGCGGCGGGATATTTCGGCACGGGGCGCAACTTCGTCGACGAGGGCGGCGCGTCGTCGCAGGCGGTGCGGTTCACGGCGCGTATGCGTCGGGGCAGCGAGCTGTTCGCAGCGGCGGAGCGCGTGGATTTCATAAAGTGCGACATCGAGGGTTACGAGACCGTGGTGCTGCGCGAGATGCGCGGCCTGATCGAGCGGCACCGTCCCACGGTGCTGGTGGAGACCGACGGCGAGAACAGACGCGTTATACGCCGTATGTTCGCCGAGATGGGTTACTCGGCCTTTACGCTGGGCGACGACGGGGCGGAACACCCTCTGCGCGACGGCGGCGGGGACGACGGCCGCGACATAATTTTCAGATACGAAAAACGTTAGCGATGAGAATAGATATCATTACCGTGGTGCCCGAACTGCTGGTGTCGCCTCTCAACGAGTCGATCCTCAAACGGGCGCAGGAGAAGGGGTTGGCCGAGATCGTGGTGCACAATCTGCGCGATTATACCGACGACCGCCGCCGCACCGTGGACGACTATCCGTTCGGCGGCGAGGCGGGCATGGTCATGAAGCCCGAGCCAATATTCCGAGCGATAGAGAAGCTCAAAAGCGAGCGCACGTACGACGAGGTGATCTTCACCTCGCCCGACGGGGTGCGTTACGACCAGCACGAGGCCAACCGCCTGTCGATGATGGAGAACATCATAATCCTCTGCGGCCACTACAAGGGCGTCGACCACCGCATACGCGAGCACCTGATTACCCGCGAGATATCGATAGGCGACTACGTGCTGACGGGCGGCGAGCTGGCGGCCTGCATCATAGCCGACTCGGTGGTGCGCATAATCCCGGGGGCCATAGGCGACGAGGCGTCGGCGCTGACAGACTGTTTTCAGGACGACATGCTCGCGCCGCCCGTCTACACCCGTCCCGCCGAGTTCAACGGCTGGCGCGTGCCCGACGTACTGCTGTCGGGCAACTTCGCCGAGATAGAGAAGTGGCAGGACGAGCAGTCGTGGGAGCGCACGAAGCGGCTGAGACCCGATCTGCTGGCCGACAGGTAGGGCAGGGACGTCCGCCGACGGCGGTCGGAGTGCGACGGCAGTCCACGGCGGCGAACTGCCGACATCGTGCCACGGTGTCGGGATTTTGAATGAAACATAAATCGTAAATATGCGATACTATCTTATAGCGGGCGAGCCTTCGGGCGACCTGCACGGCGCCAACCTGATGCGCGGACTGGCGAAGGCCGATCCCGAGGCGGAGTTCCGTTTCTGGGGCGGCGACATGATGGCCGAGGCGGGCGGTGCCGCGAATCTGGTGAAGCATTACCGCGAGACCTCGTTTTTCGGGATAGCGAACGTGCTGGCCAACCTCGGGACCATAGCGCGTCAGATGCGCGAATGCCGCGAGGATCTCTTGCGTTTCGCGCCCGACGTGTTGATACTGATCGACTACCCGGGATTCAACGTCAAGATGGCCGAGTTCGCCCACCGTCACGGCCTTCGGGTGTTCTACTACATCGCACCGAAGGTGTGGGCGTGGAAAGAGTGGCGAGTGAAGGCTTTGAGGCGGTTCGTCGATCGGCTTTACATAATCTTCCCGTTCGAGCGGGAGTATTTCCGCGGCAAGGGTATCGACGCCGCGTTCGAGGGCAATCCGCTGCTGGACGCCATAGCGCGCCGCCGCGAGTCGTTCCCCTCGGACGGGGAGTTCCGCCGCGCGAACGGTCTGGACGACCGTCCCGTGGTGGCGCTGCTGGCGGGAAGTCGCCGCAGCGAGATACGCACCAACCTGCATTTCATGGCCGAGCTGGCCGAGCGCGTGCCCGACCGCCAGTTCGTGGTGGCGGGGGTGTCGTGGATCGATCGTGCCGAGTATGAGCGGTACACGGCGGGCACGGCCGTGCGGTATGTGTTCGACAGGACCTACGAACTGCTGAACATATCCGAGGCGGCGGTGGTGACCTCGGGAACGGCGACTCTGGAGACGGCTCTGCTCGATGTGCCCGAGGTGGTGGTGTACGGCGTGCCGTGGATATATGAGAAGCTGAAGCCCTATGTGCTGAAGATTCCCTACGTGTCGCTGGTGAATCTGAATCTGGGGCGCGAGGCGGTGCGCGAGATCGTGCAGTGCCGTCCGAAGGCGGAGTATGCCGAGGCGGAGCTGCGCGCCGTGCTGGAGGGAGGCGCCGAGCGCGGCCGCATGAAGGCCGACTTCGCGGAGCTGCGGAGCATAATGGGCGGCGCGGGTGCGAGCGACCGTTTCGCCGCGCGTATGGTGGATGATTTGAAGAAACTGAAAGGATGAAGATAATATGTATGGCCCGCAACTATGCCGCCCACGCGGCTGAGTTGCACGACGGCGGCAGCGTGCCGAGCGAACCCGTATTCTTTTTGAAACCCGATACGGCGCTGCTGCGCAACAACGATCCGTTTTACGTGCCCTCGTTTTCGGACGAGGTGCATTACGAATGCGAGTTGGTGGTGAGGATCAACCGCCTGGCGAAGTGCATCGACCGACGTTTCGCCCACCGATGTTACGACGAGGTGGGGCTCGGCATCGACTTCACGGCGCGCGACCGTCAGCGCGAGGCCATAGCGAACGGATTGCCGTGGGAGCTGTGCAAGGGCTTCGACCACTCGGCGGCCCTCTCGCCCGAGTTCGTGCCGCTGGCGGAGCTGGGCGGCGACGTGCAGCGGCTGGAGTTCGAGATGGAGCTGAACGGCGAGGTGCGCCAGCGCGGCCGCACGGAAGAGATGGTCTTCACGGTGGACGAGATCATAAGTTACGTGTCGCGGTTCATGACTCTGCGCATAGGCGATCTGATCTTCACGGGTACCCCCGTCGGCGTGGGGCCCGTCGTGCGCGGCGACAATATCCGTGCGCGGCTGGGCGGGCGGACGCTGCTGGATTTCGATATAATGTAGCAATTGTCGCGGGCGCAGCCTGCGGAGCGGCCGCTCGATGAGCGAATGCGAATAGCGGGCCTCCGCGGGGGGAGGCTGCGGCCCGCGCGACTCTAAAGAGTCGCATCATATATAATTACGTTTATGCTGTTACACGAAAAACTCAAACATTGGCGCCTTATTCTGGCGTCGCAGTCGCCGCGCCGCAGACAGCTGCTGTCGGATGCGGGGCTGGAATATACGCTTGCCGCGCGTTTCGAGTGCGAGGAAGTCTATCCCGCCGATCTGCCTGCCGCCGAGGTGGCGGAGTATCTGTCGCGTCTGAAAAGCGAGGCATATCCCGAGGCGTTGGGCGGGCGCGACATTCTGCTGACGGCCGACACGGTGGTCGTGGCGGGTGGCGCGGTACTGGGCAAACCTGCCGACCGCGACGCTGCGGTGGAGATGCTGCACAAGCTGTCGGGGCGCGACCACGAGGTGATAACGGGTGTGACGTTGCGCGGTGCCGAGCGCATGCGCAGCTTCTCGGCACGTTCGAAGGTCCGTTTCCGCCGACTCTCGGACGAGGAAATAGCGTATTACGTCGACAACTATCGCCCGATGGACAAGGCGGGCAGCTACGGCATACAGGAGTGGATAGGCTATGTCGGCATAGAGGGTATCGAAGGGTCGTTCTACAACGTGATGGGGTTGCCCGTGCAGAGGGCCTATTGCGAGCTGGACGCCTTCGTGCGTGAGTAGCAGACACGGATGCGGGCCGCTGACCTCGGAAAGTCGGCGGCCCGCATTTTTCATTGTCGGTCCCTACACCGTAAGGAATGCTATGTAGCTTGCGATCGTTATTATGGCGCACAGGGCTTTGCCCCATGTGGTGCGGCAGCGCAGCATGACGAGGGTGGCGATGGTGGCCACGACGCCGAACAGCGTCAGGTTGACGACCTTGCCGTCGGAGAAGTCGTAGACGCCCGAGCCTGCGTAGATCAGATCGGCCAGAGCCAGGATGAAGAAATTGAACACGTTGCTGCCCGCTATGTTGCCGAAGGCTATGTCGAAGCTGTGCATGCGGAACAGCGATATGGTGGAGGTGACCTCGGGCAGCGAGGTGGCTATGCCGAGGAACAGCGCGCCCGCCAGTCCCGATCCGAGGTTGTAGGTGGCGGCTATGTCGTCGGTGATGTAGGTCAGCACGATGCTCGCCGCGATGATTCCCAGGCTGGCCAGAGTGAAGCGCAGCACTATGCTGCGCAGCGGCAGGTCGGCACCGTGCTCGTCGTCATGCGCCTCGGCCGACGGGACGGCTCCGTTGTCGGCCGCGAGGTAGCGTATCGACATGGCGTAGAACGCTATGACCAGCAGCGAGGTGACGCTTACGTAGAGCCACGGGAAATCGCTGTTGCCCAGTATGATGTCGGTCGAGATCCAGCCCCGCATGTTGGCGGCCACGGCACAGTACATCAGTAGCAGGAACACGACCACGTAGGTGTGGCTGCGCGAGAGTCGGGCCGCGGCGAACCGACGCAGGAAAAAGAGTATGACGACGGCCAGCATACCCGAATTGAAAAGGTTGCTGCCCAGGATGTTGCCTATGCAGAGGCTCGGACTGTCGAGAAGCACCGTGGCCGAGATGCTGGTGAAGAGTTCGGGCAGCGAGGTGACGGCCGACAGCAGCACTCCCCCGAGGAATGCCCCCGAGAGGCGGGTGGTGCGGTCGATCATGTCGATGTAGCGCGAAGCGGCGATCGAGAACCAGACGACGGCCGCGACGGTGAGGATGTAGTACAAAAATATCATAATAAAACTGAAGTTGTTCGTTTCTCCCGGCGGTGCGCGTCTACCATTCCGAAAGGCCCTTGCGGGGCGAGGCGTCGAGACGTATGGCGATGAACACCAATATGGTGAAGGCTACCAGCGACGATCCTCCGTAACTCATGAACGGCAGCGGGATGCCCATCACGGGCATGAGACCTATGGTCATGCCGACGTTCACCAGCACGTGGAACAGCAGTATGGAGGCCACGCAATAGCTGTAAATGCGGCTGAACGGCTCCTGCTGGCGTTCGCCTATCTTCATCAGGCGCAGTATGAGCGCGCAGAGCAGCCCAAGCACCACCGCCGCGCCGACGAAGCCCCATTCCTCGCCCACGGTGCAGAATATGAAGTCGGTGTGCTTCTCGGGCACGAAGTTGTACTTTATCTGCGTGCCCTGCATGAATCCCTTGCCCAGCAGTCCGCCCGAGCCGATGGCTATCTTCGACTGGTTGACGTTGTAGTCGGCGCCGCTCGGGTCGCTCACTATGCCGAGGAAGCTGAGAATGCGCTCGCGCTGGTGGGGCTTGAGTATCGACTCGAAGATCACGTCGGCGGTGGGCACGAAGATCATGGAGCCAACGAAGAGGGCCAGCGTGAGGAATATCGGCGCCAGATTCTTCTTCACGGCCAGCAGCGCGGCGACGGCCACGGCGGCTATCATCACGACGAGCATGCAGGTGTAGGCGCTCAAGGCTCCGTCCCACAGTAGCAGCGACAGGATGTAGAGCGCGAGCGTGGCCAGTCCGACGCTCGCCAGAAATACGATGTGCGCGCGCCAGGCGCCTATCATCATGGCGTCGGAGAGGGTGAAGATGAGCACCAGCAGCGAGAGCAGGAACAGCGGCGTGAAGAGGAACGACGAGATGAACAGCGCCGCCACGATGAGAATCGGTATGCAGAGCCATTTGTTCAGACCCTCGCGGTAGAGCACGAACAGGAACGAACAGAGCACCACGCCCGAGCCCGTGTCGTTCTGCAACACGATGATGGCCAGAGGCAGCATGATGATGAGCCCCACGCGGAACAGATCGCCGATGCGCTTGATGGAGAACGAGTAGTTGCTCATGATGCGCGCCACGGCCAGCGCGGTGGCTATCTTGGCGAACTCCACGGGCTGTATCCTCACCGATTCGCTGAATTTGTACCACGCCTTGGCGCCGTTGACCACGGGGGCGATCTTCTCGGGCAGCACCAGGGTTCCCGCTATGAGCAGTATGCCTGCGGCGTAGGCGTAGTAGGCGTACATGTGGTAGTAGCGCGAGTCGAGCAGCAGGATGATGAGCGCCGCGCCGAACGCCGCGCCGATCCATATGGCCTGCTTCATGTAGAAGTGCTTGAACGAGAACAGTTCCTCTATGCTGTCGTCGTACGACGCCGAGGTGATGCAGACCATGCCCGCCGCCACGAGCAGCAGGTAGAGTATGATCGCTATGCGGTCGACGCCCTCGAAAAGCGGCATCTGTGCGTTGTTACCTCTGTTTAGCATAGTAGGGATAGTATATTTGCATGTTCTTCACGTCCTGCACCATCTGCGGCCGCGTGATGGTGTCGGTGAGGTAAAATTCCTCCAGAAGGCTGGCGATGGGCAGTGCCGCCGCCGCGCCGAAACCGCCGTTCTCCACGTAGACCGATATGGCTATGCGCGGATTGTCCTTCGGGGCGAACGACAGGAACGTGGAGTGGTCCTTTCCGTGAGGGTTCTGGGCCGTGCCCGTCTTGCCGCACACGTCGAGCCCGGGCAGCATGGCTTTCGACGACGTGCCCGCGCCGGGGATGTTGACGCCCTTCCACATGCCCTCGACGATGGGCTCGAAGTGGCGGGGATCGACGTTCGTGTAGTGCTTTTCGTAGAAACGGCTGTCGAGCGAGTCGCGCCCCTCGACGGCCTTTACGATGTGGGGTATGTAGTAGTAGCCGCGGTTGGCTATGGTGGCGGCGAGGTTGGCCATCTGCATGGGCGTGCATCCCAGCTCGCCCTGACCGATGGCGAGCGACAGCACCGTGAGTCCGTTCCACGAGTTGCGGTAGCGCTTGTCGTAGAGCTCGCGCGTGGGTACCGTGCCCGGGCCCTCGCCCAAGAAGTCGGAGTCGAGCTTGCGGCCGAACCCGAAGCTGCGGACATATTCGCTCCACACCTCGAGTCCCTTCTTCACGCTGCCGTACTTGCGGTTCTCGATTATGTCGCGGAACACGTAGCAGAAATAGGCGTTGCACGACTGCGCCACGGCGCTGCGCAGGTCGAGCGGCGAGGCGTGGGTGTGGCAGCCCTGACTGATGCGCCCCACGTGGTAGCCGTTGTGGCAGGGGTGCGTGTCCGACGGGCGCAGGATGCCCTCCTGCATGCCGACGAGTCCCTGCACGAGCTTGAACGTCGACCCGGGAGGATACATGGCCTTCACGGCGCGGTTGAACAGCGGCTGCCGCTTGTTGTAGAGCATCGCCATGTAGTTGTTGCCTCGCTCGCGGCCCACCAGCTCGTCGGGATCGTAGGTGGGCGACGACGCCATCACCAGAATCTCGCCCGTCGATGGTTCTATGGCCACCACGGCGCCCACCTTGCCCTCCATGAGTTCCTCGGCGAAGGCTTGCAGGCGTGCGTCGATGGTGCAGGTGAGCATGCGCCCCGGGGTGGGCAGCGAGTCGAACGCGCCGTTCATGTAGGAGCCCTTGATGGCTCCGTGGGTGTCGACTTCGAGTATCTTCACGCCGTCCTTGCCGCGCAGCTCCGACTCGTAGGCCGCCTCCACGCCGCTCATGCCTATGTAGTCGCCCGCCGAGTATTCGGGGTTGCGCTTGATGATGTCGGCATTCACTTCGCCCACGTAGCCTAACAGGTTGCCGCCTATCTTGCGCGGGTATTGGCGCACGGTGCGGTAGACGGTGTAGAAGCCCGGGAAGTTGCACTCCTCGAAGCGCAGCTTGACCTCCTTGGGCACGTAGTTGGCCACGAGCATCGGGGCGCGCGGACGCATGCGGGCGTTGCGCAGCGTGGCGATGAGTTTCTCTTTTGCGATGCCCACTATGTTACAGAAACGCACGGTGTCGAATCCCTGCTTGCCGATGTCGCGGTAGATGACCATCAGGTCGTAGCACTCCTTGCTCTGCACGAGGAACTCGCCGTTGCGGTCGACCACCTCGCCGCGCGGGGCGTACTGCACCTCGTAACGCAGCACGTTGCCCGCCGCCAGCCGCTTGTATTTCGTGTCGATGAGCTGGATGTAGGCCACGCGGCACCCTATGATGCCGAAAACACCCAATACCACCCACTTGAGAATGGTACGGCGGATATGTGCGTCATTGTCGGCCATGCGTTACTTGTTGAGTATTTTTTCGATGAACAGTTTGATGAAGTACCAGATGAACACGGCGGCGGCTATGTCGCTCAGCGTCATGCGCAGCAGCGCGTGCGGCAGGTGGCGCAGCGAGAGCGATTCGAGCAGGAAGTAGATCGAGCTGTGGAGCACGATCATTCCCGTCATGTATTGGGCCAGGTGCTTCTGCGTGAGGCGGTAGAGCGCGGGCACCGCCTCGTCGGGCCCCGAGGCGCGGCCGCACGTGAGGTTCACCACTATCCCGCGCAGGAAGCCTGCGGCCGTGGCGGCTATGACGTTGAGCCCGCCCATGCCCGTCAGCACGTCGATGGTGAGTCCCATGGCGGCCGAGAGCAGCAGCACCCACACGGGTTTGGTGTCGAGCGGCAGCAGGATGATGAAGGCCGCGTATATCAGCGGGTGGAAATAGACGCTGAGGGTGATGTTGTCGATCAGGAATATCTGCAACAGCACCAGCGTTATGAAAACTCCCGCGTATGACAGGTATTTTTGCATAAGTTTCTCTCTGTTTTGTTCACGGACGCGGCATCTTGCGTCGCGCCGTCGGGGCGGCCTACTGTTGTCGGACCGCACTCTGCGGCGCCGCCGCGCCGCCGGCCGTCGACTCTTCGAGGTGCGACGCCTCGCCGTAGTCGAGGTTCTCGATGAGGATCACGTTGCTTATACGGGTCGCGTCGGCCGCCAGACGGATCACCACGTCGTAGGCGGTCTGCGAGTCGTTGAGCCTGAAACTCTCCACGCTGCCTATCTTCACCCCCTCGGGGAAGTAGTGGGAGAGTCCCGACGACACCACCTCGTCGCCTATCTCGATGTCGGCGTATTTCGACAGTTCGGTCATGTTCACCTTGTAGGGGCTGCCGCCGCTCCACGAGATCGATCCGAAATGGTCGTCGCCCGCGATCTTGCCGCTGGTGCGGAAATCGATGTTGAGCATGGGCATCACCACCGAATAGCGCTCCGAGCATCCGACCACGTATCCCACCATCACTCCGTCGGGGGTGATTACGGCCATGTTCTCGGTCACGCCGTGGGACATTCCCCGATTGAGCGTTATGTAGTTGCGCTCGCGCGAGATGCTGTTGGACACCACGCGGGCCGTCGTGTAGCGGTATTGCGCCAGTTCCTCGATCCCGAGCTGCATCGAGTCGATGGCAGCGTCGGCGGCCTGCCCGCGGTAGACGGAAACCTGCATCTCCAGCTCGGCGATGCGCTCCGACAGAAGCTCGTTCTCGCGCCGCAGCGTGAAGTAGTGCTTCACGCCGAAAATGGCGCTCTGCACTCCGCCCGTCACCCGATTCGCGTGCGAGAGGATCTTGGCCCGGGTGTAGTATGAGGAGTGCGCATAATAATTGAGTGCTATTGCCTCGATGACGATGAACAATAGCACAACATATATTCTGCGTATGAATTCGATCAGCTTGTACATTCCTAACCGTCATTGGCGACAATCGCGGCGAGAGGTCCCGCCGCGATGTGCCCGTCTTGTGGGACGGGGCGTGTTTATCTCATCAGGAACGAGAATTTGTCGATGTTCTTCATCGCGATGCTGGTGCCTCGCGCCACGGCGCGCAGGGGATCCTCGGCGATGTGGAAAGGCAGGCCCGACTTGTCCGACAGACGCTTGTCGAGACCCTTAATCAAGGCTCCGCCGCCCGCCAGATAGACGCCGTTCTTCACGATGTCGGCATACAGCTCGGGGGGCATGGTCTCCAGCACTTTCATAAGCGCAGCGTCGAGCTTCACGAGCGACTTCTCCAGCGCGTAGGCTATTTCGTTGTAGCTCAGCGTGACCGTCTGCGGCAGCGCGGTGAGCATGTTGGGGCCCGTTATCACGTAATCCTCGGGCTCATCCTCCAGTTCGGGAACGGCGGCGCCGATCGAGCATTTGATGGCCTCGGCCGTGCGTTCGCCGATGCGGATGTTATGCTGCTGGCGCACGTAGTTCTGTATGTCGGCCGTGAAGACGTCGCCCGCCACGTTTATCGACTCCGAGCAGACGATGCCGCCCAGCGATATGCAGGCGATCTCCGAGGTGCCGCCGCCGATGTCGATCACCATGTTGCCTTCGGGGGCCTCCACGTCGAGCCCCGCACCCAGTGCGGCCGCCATGGGCTCGAAGATCATGTAGACGTCGCGTCCGCCCGCGTGCTCGGCCGAGTCGCGCACGGCGCGGATCTCCACATTGGTCGAACCCGAGGGGATGCAGATGACCATGCGCAGCGAGGGGGCGAACATGCTGCTCGACGTGCGCACTTTCTTGATAAGGCCGCGCAGCATGAGCTCCGTGGCGTTGAAGTCGGCGATCACGCCGTCCTTGAGCGGACGTATGGTCTTGATGGTGGGGTTGGTCTTCTCGTGCATCTGGCGGGCCTGCTGGCCTATGGCCATCACCTTGCCCGTGTGTACGTCCAGAGCCACGATCGAGGGTTCGTCGACCACCACCTTGCCGTTATAGATAATCAACGTATTGGCCGTACCGAGGTCGATGGCCAATTCCTGCGTCAATGAAAAAAATCCCATATTTAACTCCTTAACTAACTTCTTGTCCCGTTAAACGATTGATTGCGTGCCGTTAGGCTTCGCGAATGCGTATGCTCGCGCGCCGCATGGCGCGCGACTGCACAAAGGTAGGAAAAAGATGGATAAGTTTTGCAAGAGCCTGCCCACTTTTTTCACGGAAAATTATTACTTTTGTCGGCGTTAACATCAACTGTTCTCTCGCATGACAAACAACGCTCGCAAATGTGCCGTCATAGGGTACGGAAGCTGGGCTACGGCCATCGTGAAGATACTCACCGAGAACGGCGTGCGCGTGGGGTGGCACATACTCAACCCCGAAGTGCTCGCGTCGGTAGGGGACGAGGGCCGCAACTGCAAATATCTGCGCGACGCCGAGTTGGACCGTTCGCTCATCGAGGCGACGCCCGACGTGAACGAGGCGGTCATGGGTGCCGCGACCGTGGTGCTGGCCATGCCTTCGGCGTTCCTGAAGAAGGTGCTGGAGCCGCTGGCGGAGCCTCTGTCGGACAAGGTGGTGGTGTCGGCCGTGAAGGGCATAGTGCCCGACGATTTCCTGTCGGTGGCCGAGTACGTGTCGCGACGCTACGGCGTGCCCGAGGCGCAGATGGCCATCGTGACGGGACCGTCGCACGCCGAGGAGGTCGGCATGGGGCGTCTGTCGTATCTCACGGCCGTGTGCCGCGACGAGGCGGTGCGCGAGGGCGTCAGAGCAATGTTCGAGCGTCCCTACATTCGGGTGAGCTGTTCCGACGACATTTATGGCGTGGAATATGCTGCCATCATGAAAAACATATATGCGCTGGCGGTGGGGCTGGCGGTGGGGCTGGGTTACGGCGACAATTTCGTGGCCGTGCTCATCGCGAACTGCGCGGCCGAGATGAGCCGCTTCCTGTCGGTGTACTGCCGCGGCGAGCGCAGCGTGTACGCCTCGGCGTATCTGGGCGACCTGCTGGTGACGTGTTATTCCACGTACAGCCGCAACCGCCGTCTGGGCCTGCTCATAGGGCGCGGATGCACGGTGCGCAGTGCCATGAACGAGATGACGATGGTGGCCGAGGGGTATTACGCCGCCGAGTGCATACGCCATACCTCGACGTCGCACGAGGTGGAGCTGCCCATAGCCGACATGGTATACGAGGTGCTCTATCGGGGTGCTTCGGCGCGGCGGGCGATGCGCGAACTTACGGGAAAATTGATATGATCGATTATAAACCAAAATCACTGAAACGATGAGTTTGATTAAACTGGACATTGCCAAGTCGGGCGTTACGGTCGACGAGGGCATGAAGGCCCGCGCGCAGCAGGCCAACGCGCTGCTTCACTCGGGCGAGGGCGCAGGCAACGACTTTCTGGGTTGGGTGAACCTGCCGTCGTCTATCGACGCCGAGCAGATAGCTGCCATAGAGGCCCGCGCGGCGCAGTTGCGTGCCAAGGCCGAGGTGGTGATATGTATCGGAATCGGCGGTTCGTATCTGGGCGCCAAGGCCGTTATCGAGGCCATGAACAACTCTTTCGAGTATCTGCACCGCAAGCATGCGAATCCCACCGTGGTATTCGCGGGACAGAACATATCGGAGGACTACACCTACGAACTGCTCGAGGCGGTGAAGGACTATTCGGTGGCTGCCATCGTGATATCGAAGTCGGGCACCACCACCGAGCCTGCCATAGCGTTCCGCATCATCAAGGCCGAGATCGAGAAGCGTTACGGCAAGGCCGACGCCGCTACCCGTATCGTGGCCGTGACCGACAAGGCGCGCGGCGCGTTGAAGACGCTGGCGACGAACGAGGGTTATCCCACCTTCGTGATTCCCGACGACGTGGGCGGCCGTTTCTCGGTGCTGACCCCCGTGGGTCTGCTGCCGCTGGCCGTTGCGGGCGTCGATATCAAGGCTCTGGTAGCAGGTGCCGTGGAGATGGAGAAGGCTACCGCAGCCGACGTGCCCGTCGAGGATAACCTCGCGGCGCAGTACGCCATCGTGCGCAACGCTCTCTATGCGTCGGGCAAGAAGACCGAGATTCTGGGTTCTTACGAGCCCAAGTTGCAGTATGTGGCCGAGTGGTGGAAGCAGCTTTACGGCGAGAGCGAGGGCAAGGACGGCAAGGGTATATTCCCCGCCAGCGTGACGCTCACGGCTGACCTGCACTCTATGGGCCAGTATATACAGGAGGGCGAGCGCACTCTGTTCGAGACCATCATTTCGGTGGCCGAGGCCAAGCATACCGTCAAGGTCGAGACCGACGCCGAGAATCTGGACGGTCTGAATTTCCTGGCGGGCAAGCGCATCTCGGAGATCAACAAGATGGCCGAGCTGGGCGTGCAGCTGGCGCACATCGACGGCGGCGTGCCCAACATCCGCATAGAGATCCCCGCCATCGACGAGAAGTCGATCGGTGCGCTGATCTACTTCTTCGAGAAGGCGTGCGGCATCAGCGGCTATATTCTGGGCGTGAACCCCTTCAACCAGCCGGGTGTGGAGGCTTACAAGAAGAATATGTTCGCACTGCTCGACAAGCCCGGGTACGAGGAAGAGTCGAAGAAGATCAAGGCGCGTCTGTAACGCGGCTGTTCGCTGACAGCGGGGGGCGCACGAGCCTTACGGCGAGTTGCAGTCCGCCGCGTGGGGTGGCGGCGAACTGCCGCCCTCGCAAAGCGATGGCGAAAATAAAACACCGCTCGGAATTTCCGAGCGGTGTTTTCGTATGCGGTCGGCTGACCTTATTTTTTCCCGTCGCGCTCGGCGAGCATCTTTATGAAGTAGCCGCCCACGACCGAACGGGCCCGGAAGCCCACGTGGGTGGTGTTGTCGGTGTTGTACCAGTCGCTCATGGGTATGCGGTCGGTGGTCTCGTTCATGAAGGCGTGCACGGGAGCTATGAAGCGCTCGAACGTGGCCTTGTCGTCGGCCATGGTGGCGGTCCACACGATCCAGTCGGATTTGGTGTAGGCGCGGCGAATGTCGAGCGGCAGACCGTATTTGTTCTGACGGGTGAGGTAGTAGGCTATCTCGGTGGGGGCGATGTCGGCATCGAATACGTTGTAGCCGAGCAGCTTGTCCCACACCAGATTGTATTTTTGGCTCCACGTGTCGCCCTCGTCGAACGTCAGACGGTAGTGGTCGCCCGCGGCGGCCATCTCCTTCCAGCGTGCGGCCATCTCGCGTGCCTTGGCGGTGTACTTCTCCGCCACGTCGGTCTTGCCTGCCATGCGGGCCATGTCGCCGTAGGCCGCCACGCCCACTATGGCCTTGATGGCGAGGTTGGCGTTGCGTGCCCAGTGCCCCGCGAAGTCGTCGGTGCAGAGCTGGTTGGCGGGATCGGCGCCGTTCTCGACCAGATAGTCGGTCCACGTGGTGAGGGCATCCCAGTGCTTGAGCGCGTAATCGGCCTTGCCCTCGGCCTTGCATATCGCGCCCGTGAGAATCACCATGTTGCCGCTCTCCTCGACGGGCATGTCGCCGCCGTAGGTCTGGCCGTTGGCCAGCGGGTAGGTGCCCACGTCGTGAGCGGGGAAGGGCTTGGTCCATTTGCCGCTCTCGCTGTAATAGAATATGAAGTTGAGCAGCGCCTTGGCGAACTCGGGGTTATAATAGAGGAACATCGGGGCCGAGGGGTAGGTGACGTCCACCGTGCCGATCGATCCGTTGCTGAAGTTCTCCTTCGAGAGCCATGCCAGTTCGCCCTGTGGGGTCTCGATGAGCTTGTGGGCCGCTATGGCCTGACGATAGGCCAGCGCGCACAGTTCGGCGTACTGCTTGCCGCCCGCCTCGGCGGCGTCGCGCATCAGTTCGGCGTCGAAACGCTCGCAGCGCTTCGCAAGCGAGCGGTATTCGTCGGCCGCCTTGGCGAACTGCGCCTCGATGGTGGTGTCGCCCTTGCGGTTCCAGTAGGGGCGTATGTTGTCGCCGAAATACTGTATGGAGTATATGTCGTCGTAACCCAGCATCACATATCCGTCGACGGGTTTGGCTCCGACCTTGCCCAGCTCGCTGCTCAGAACCATCTGCGTGCCCTCGCTGCGGCCCTCCACGGTGCCTCGGTCGGCAAATTCGCGACGCATGGCGACGGGATCGCCCACAGCGCCGCGGCTCGACGCCTTGTCGGCGGCCATGTGGAACCAGCCCCAGTCGATGCGCAGGTCGTCGCCCTTGCGCGCGAGGATCTTCTGGTCGACGGTGCCGCTCTTTACGTGGTTGAAGCGCGAGTCGTCGTAACTCTCGGCAGTGCACTTCTGGCCCGACGAGTCGCGCGACCAGTCGGGCGAAGCCTCGAAGTAGATCTGCACGTCGTGGTCGGCGCCGTCGTTCGACTCGACCTCGTAAGAAATGTAGTTCACGGGGCGCGAAACCAGCTCGGGATCCTCCAAAAGCAGTGGCGCGGTGAAGGTCAGACGCAGATCGACGCCTCCGCACGCGAAGTCGTAGATGGTGCGCGTGGCCTGCACGTCGGCCGCGAGCTGCTCGGCCGTGGCGTCCATCACCACGGCGTCGTTGCTGCGCTTGTAGACGCCCAGGTCGACCAGCGCGCCGCCCGTGCGGTTGTTGCAGTGTGCGGCCAGTACGATCTTGCCGTTGGCGGCCGTCGCGGCCAGCTCGGGCGAGATTTCTACCCAGCGGTCCTTTTTCCACTCGTAGGGCGTAGAGACGATCTCCTTGCCGTTGAAATAGAGTTGGAACGTGTCGTCGTGCGAATACTTGACGAACAGCGTGCTGTTCTTGAGCGCGGCGGGATCGATCTCAATGGTGCGGCGCACCCAGATGTCCTTGGTGAGCCACGGCGTGTGGATGTTGGTCTCCTCGGGGGTGCCGAACGCCGCCTCGCCGTGCTTCCAGGCCTTGTCGTCGAAATCGACCGCCTGCCAGTCGCCGCGCGGGGTGTCGAAGGTGTAGGCGCCCGTCCAGGGTTCCTCGTACGATATGGGCGCTATGGCCTGCATGGGGCTGACTTCCTCGCCCATGAAGCGGTAGAGTTTGCCGTCGACGCGCAGGGTTCCCATCAGGGGAAAGTCGCGTCCCGTCCAGTGCTTCACCTGACTGTCGTAGAGTCGGTCGGTGGTCGACCATGCGCTGGTGTAGGGGTCGATCGTAATGAGAGGGTAGGCGGGAGCGCGCAGCTCGTTCTTCACCTGCTCGGGTGTCGTGGCGCACGAAAGGAGCATTGCCGTCGCGGCCGCCGCGAATAGTAGATTTTTTGTCATAAGTTCAAGATTCCGAATTTTATCATAACGGTTTTATCTCGCAAATATAGGCATTTTATCACTTTTTGCCTATTTTTGCCGAATCGAAAAACATTTGGGTGTTATCCGATTCGGGTTTGTCTAAAAGCGGGTCGCAGCCTGCGGAGTGAGCTAACAGCGAGCCTTCGCGGGGCGAGGCTGCGGCTCGCGCGGCTCTGACGAGCTGCAAAACACGGTATCCGCGAAACGGATAATTCCGAAACATTTTAACAATTATGATAAAAAAGGTTACGTTATCGCTGCTGGCGTGCGTCGCGATGATCCTTTCGGCCGCGGCCGACGAGGGAATGTGGCTGCCGAGCCTCATAGGTTCGCGCATAAAGGATATGCGCAGCAAGGGTTTCCGCCTCACGGCCGAGGATATATACTCGGTCAACAAGGCCTCGATGAAGGATGCCGTGGTGCTGTTCGGCGGCGGATGTACGGGTGAGTTCGTCTCGGCCGAGGGACTTCTGCTCACCAACCACCATTGCGGTTACGGCTCGATACAGCAGCTTTCGTCGGTGGAGCACGACTATCTGACCCACGGATTCTGGGCGCCGTCGCGCGACGGCGAGCTGCCCGTGCCCGGGCTTTCGGTGCGCATACTGGTGCGCATGGAGGATGTGACGGACCGCGTGGCGGCGGGCGAGAAACCTGCCGACATAGCCAAGGCCGCCTCGGAGCAGGGCCATGCGGCCGACGTGCAGCCGATGTATTACGGCAACCAGTATTTCCTGTTCGTGTACGACGTGTTCCGCGACGTGCGTCTGGTGGGTGCGCCTCCCTCGTCGGTGGGCAAGTTCGGCGGCGATACCGACAACTGGGTGTGGCCGCGCCATACGGGCGACTTCTCGGTGTTCCGCGTCTATGCGGGCGAGGACAACCGTCCCGCCGAATACTCGAAGGCCAACCGTCCCTATCGTCCCAAACGTCACTTCCCCATATCGGTGAAGGGTGTCGACGAGGGCGATTTCACCATGATATACGGTTTCCCGGGCAATACGCAGGAGTATGTCACCTCGGATGCCGTGGAGTATGTGGCCGAGGTGTCGGACCCCATGAAGATAGAGCTGCGCACGCAGCGTCTCGACATAATCTCGGCCGCGCAGGCCGAGGATCCCGCGGTGCGCATACAGTATGCGTCGAAGCACGCCTCGATAGCCAATGCCTGGAAAAAGTGGCAGGGCGAGGTGCTGGGGCTGCGCCGTCTGGGTACGGCCGATAAGAAGCGGGCGTACGAGAAGCGGTTCGCCGGGTGGGCCGCCGCGAAGCCCGAATATGCGGGGCTGCTCGACTCGATCCGCACGGCTTACGCTGCGGCCAAGCCCGAATATTACGTTTACGAACTCTACTCCGAGTCGGTGGGCGCCATCGAGGCGGTGCGTTTCGCGTCGCAGCTGACGGCGCGCCGCAGCCGCATGAAGGAGGGTGAGGATTTCGCCTCGGCGGCGCGGGAGATGCGCGGCAGTTTCATGAAGGATTATTCGCCGAAGATAGACCGCGCCATAGCGCGCCGCATGCTGGCCGAGTTCCTCGACCGCATGCCTTCCGACCGCGTTCCCGCCGAACTTGCGGCGGCTGTGGCCGAGTGCGGCGGAGCGGAAGCATATGTCGATCGGCTCTACGACGGCACCATGCTGTTCGGCGACGCGTTCGATCCCGCCGCGATCGACGACGACCCGATGGTGCGTTTCGCCGCCATGTTCTCGCCGCTGCGCAAGCGTATCGCCGCGTCGGCCTACCGCAACCTGAGCAACATCCCCTCGGTGGAGCGCTGGTACCGCCCCTTCGTGCGGGCGCTCATGGAGTGGGACCGCGACCGCGCTTTCTTCCCCGATGCCAACCTCACGCTCCGCGTGGCCTACGGCTCGGTGGCGGGGTATGAATATGCCGACGGCGAGTATCACCGTCCCGTGTCGACGCTGGAGGGCGTGATGGAGAAGGACAATCCCGAGATCTACGATTACGACGTGCCGCAGTGCCTGCGCGACATACATGCCGCGAAGGATTACGGCCGCTGGGGCTGCGATGTGGCGGGCCGTGTCACCGTACCCGTGTGCTTCCTCGCCACCAACCACACTTCGGGCGGCAACTCGGGTTCGCCCGTGATAAACGGCCGCGGCGAGCTGGTGGGCATCAACTTCGACCGCACGTGGCGCTCGACGATGAGCGACATGGAGTTCGATCCCTCGATATGCCGCAACATTTCGGTCGACATACGTTACGTGCTCTTCACCATCGACAAGGTGGGCGGGGCGTCGTATCTGCTCGACGAGATGGATCTGCGCCGATAAAACAGTAAGAAGTCAGAGCCATGTTCGATTCTCTGTTTACCGTGCACTCGGCCTTGCAGGCCGTGGTCGTCATCTCGCTCGTGTGCGCCGTGGGCCTCATCTTCGGCAAGGTGCGCGTGTGGGGCGTGTCGCTCGGCGTGACGTTCGTATTCTTCGCGGGCATCGTGGCGGGCCATTTCGGCATTACGATCGATCCGCAGATGCTGCTTTTCGCCGAGAATTTCGGTCTGGTGGTATTCGTCTATTCGCTCGGATTGCAGGTCGGCCCGGGATTCATGAGCGCGTTCCGCTCGGGCGGCGTGAAGCTCAACATGCTGGGGCTGGCCGTGATAATTCTGGGAACGGCCATGGCCGTGGGATTCAGCTTCGGTTTCGGTATCCCGCTGTCGGACATGGCGGGAGTGCTGTGCGGCGCCACGACCAATACGCCCGCTCTCGGTGCGTCGCAGCAGACGCTGGCCCAGCTGGGACTGCCCACCTCGGCCCCCGCGCTGAGCTGTGCCGTCACCTATCCGTTGGGAGTGGTGGGAGTGATAATAGCCATTCTGCTCATGAACCGTCTGTGGGTGCGTCCGTCCGATGTGGCGGGACCCAACGAAGAACATGTGAACAATACTTTCATCGCCACGCTGCGCGTGCAGAACCCGGGCGTGTTCGGGCGCGACATGCACACGGTGGCCGAACTGACGCACGTGCCTTTCGTCATTTCGCGTCTGTGGCGCGACGGCAAGGTGATGCTTCCGTCGAACGACACCGTGATGCAGGAGGGCGACCGCGTGCTGGTGGTCACCGCGCGCAAGGATATCGACACGGTGGAGGCCATGATCGGCAAGCGCGAAAGCATCGACTGGAACAACGACAATGTGGACTGGAACGCCATCGACAGCCAGCTGGTGTCGCGGCGTATAATCATCACGCGGCCCGAGATCAACGGCAAGCGTCTGGGGGCGCTGCGTCTGCGCAACAGCTACGGCATAAACATCAGCCGCATATACCGCAGCGGCGTGGCTCTGCTGGCGACGCCCGACCTGATGTTGCAGATGGGCGACTGCGTGGTGGTGGTCGGCAGCGGCGTGGCGGTGGAGAAGGTCGAGCGGGTGCTCGGCAACGCCGAAAAGGAGCTGAACGAACCGAATCTTACATCTATATATATAGGAATCGTGCTGGGACTGGTGCTCGGGGCCGTGCCGTTGTCGCTGCCCGGGGTGACGGTGCCCGTCAAGCTGGGACTGGCCGGAGGCCCCATCATAGTGGGAATGCTGATCGGTACCTACGGCCCGCGTCTGCATCTGGTGACCTACACCACCCGCAGCGCCAATCTCATGTTGCGCGGATTCGGGCTCTCGCTCTATCTGGCATGTCTGGGACTCAGCTCGGGCGGCGATTTCTTCGAGACGGCGGTGAGCCGTACTGGAGCCACGTGGGTGGGACTGGGATTCCTCATCACGCTGGTGCCCGTAATCATCGTCGGAGTCGCTTCCATGCGGTGGTTCAGGGTCGATTTCGGCACTTCGTGCGGAATGCTCTGCGGCAGCATGGCCAACCCCATGGCGTTGAACTACGCCAACGACACCATTCCCGGGGAGCATGCGTCGGTCGCTTACGCCACCGTGTATCCGTTGTCGATGTTCGTGCGGGTGGTGATGGCTCAGTTGATGCTGATGGCGTTTTTATGACTTTTTTACGGTCTCGGCAGGGCGGTTCGGCCGCCGCAGGCCATAAATAATGACATATTACGGTTGATTATTGCCGAAAAATTTTGCGGTTTGCGAAATAGTGGCTATATTTGCACACCTTTTCGAGGGAAAGGCATTACGGCCTATCGCTCGGGATGAAAAGGCCCAGGTGGTGAAATTGGTAGACACGCTACTTTGAGGGGGTAGTGAACAATT
>ERZ827168.2386-NODE-2386-length-22111-cov-11.103464_pt1 | contig 22111 bp, 17 predicted proteins | sample MGYA00519868_ERZ827168 | MGnify/ENA primary metagenome ERZ827168 (study PRJEB31778, sample SAMEA3449271) | human gut metagenome | biome: human gut; feature: human-associated habitat; material: faeces | place: United Kingdom | collected 2010/2012 ...
CAGCATTGATGTCGTTTTTATCGTATTTTCACCTCGCAGTCTTATTGCGCGCAGCTGTCCGGTGAAAATCCGGTGATTTCAAAAAACAGTGCGAAAGCTCCACTCTCACTTTACGCACTTCCCGTGGATGTTACACACTCGAACGGACAGCTTTCGTAAAGAGAAAAGCAAACCGCATCTATTTAACATTTTAGCGGGTACAAGTATTTTTGCCCGGCAGTGAGACAGTGCAGACAAGCGAAGCATCACCGTCTGTTTCCCAAAATCAATTTTTTTCGATTTTGGGAAACAGAATCGCGGAAGCAGCCGACCTTACAGATATTTGACCTGTGCTTTTATTCGCTGCCATACTGTATCGGAAACTCTGCCGCAATGACAGTGCCGTTTTTTGAGCTCTCCTCCACGCGGACGGAGCCGCCATGGATGTCGGCGATCTCCCACACCAGTGAGAGGCCCAGCCCCGCACCGCCGTATTCCCGGCTGCGAGACTTGTCTACGCGGAAAAAAGGCTGGAAGATGCTTTGCTGATACTCCTCCGGGATGCCGCAGCCGTTGTCGGAGACGCGGATCAGGAGCTTTTCCGGCTCCTGTGCGACGGAAACCCGCACCGAGCCGCCCGGTCGGTTGTACTTGACGGCGTTCTCCGTCAGGTTGAAGATCAGGCGGTAGATCAGCGCGTCGCTGCCGGTCATAATGCCGTCGCCCTCTGCCGTCAGCGTAACGCCGCACTTATCCGAGAGCGGTGCGAGATCCGTAAAGATCTCCTCGATCATTGGAGCAAGCCGGATCCGCTCGTTACGCGCCACCTGCCGCAGATTACTCATTTCCAGCAGGGTCTTGGTCAGCCGGGTAAGCCGCTCCGTCTGCTCCCGCAGAAGGGAGAGAAACTCCGCCGTCTCCGGCTGCATATCAGGATGTTCCGCTGAAAACAGCTCCAGCTGCGCCTGCAGCAGCGCCAGCGGCGTGCGCAGCTCGTGGGCGGCGTTGCCGGTGAACTGCCGCTGGGCGGCAAAGGCGTCGTTCAACCGCTCAAGCATTTGATTGAAGGACTGACTGAGCTGCTTAAACTCCGGCAAGGCATCCTCATCGATCCGCATATCCGCCAAATTGTTCATCTGCACTCTCTCCACCTGAGAAGCAAAGCTGTGCAGGGGCTTGAGCGCGTGTCCGCTGACAAAGTAGGCAAGAATGCCGCTCAATACCGTAACCACAGCCGTGATGTACCAGTTGGTGGTGCGAAATCGTCCCTGCACACCATCGACAACGATTGTCAGTTCCTCGCCGGGTTCTGCGAACTGCGGGTCGAAGCTCGCCGTGCCTTCATCAGTTATAATAACAGTACCGCCGCCCCGCAGCGCGTCCGCAATCCTGTCCATATAGTACACGCCGGAGGAGCAGAGCATCAGATTCATGGCGATACAGGTCAAACCGATGAGCAGGGCAGTCATCAGGGTGATGCGCCACTGTAAGGAGAACTTCTTCATACGCCGTCCTCTTCCATCAGATAACCCTCGCCGATGCGGTTGCGAACGGGGTCATAACCCAATGCGGCGCGGAGTTTCTTGCGCAATGCGGAAATATGCACACGAATGGAGTTGCTGAAATTGTCCACGCTGTTGTCCCAGACATGCTCAATCAGTTCTTCCTGGCTGACGGGCCGCCCCCGATGCACCATCAGATATTCCAGAATTCCCGTCTCCTTTCGGGTGAGCGTCAAGGCTCGTCCGTTCACGGAGGCCTTTCGCGCACGGGTATCAAAGGTCAAGGTACCGCAGGTCAATATCACATCCTGCTGGGTGAACTGCCGCAGTGTCAGGCTGCGGATGCGGGCTTCCAGCTCAGCCAAATGAAAAGGCTTTGCAAGATAGTCGTTGGCACCTGCATCCAGTCCCTCCACCTTGTCCTCTACTTCGCTGCGGGCGGATAAAATCAGCACCTTTGTTTCCCGGTCTTTCTGCCGCAAGGTGCGCAGCACCGTCATTCCGTCCTTCCCCGGCAGGTTCAGATCCAACAATACAAGATCATAGCGTTCTATTTCCAAAAGTTCCAGTGCTTCTTCGCCGTCGCAGCAGTAATCCACACTGTATGCGGCGCGCCGCAGACTGCGGACAATGGTTTCGCATAGAGCGCGTTCATCCTCGATTACTAAAAGGTGCATAAAAATCTCCTTTATATACGTTTATATGTTGCGCTTAACCCGCTGTTCTCATTATACAGGAAACGGATAAATTTTGTGTAAAAATTTTTCTTAACAGGAACCTTATATCGACAATGATATGATAACGGCACAAACCGGAAGGAGAGCTAAGTATGAAATACGGAATAAAAACTGCTGCACAGGCTGCACTGCTGGCAGTTGGAATTGTTATGGTATGTCTGGGAGTATGCCGTAACGAGGTGGCTACGGTGCTGAGCAAAGCCATCAAATTATGTCTGGAGTGTGTGGGCATTGGGTAAGAAGGTTTCGGTAATCTCTCGGTTTCTGTCCCGTTTCCGAGGCTGGATACAGGCGGGAGCAGCTTTGTTGACCAACCTGCACCTGCCGAACTTCCTCAAGGGAGGACTGTATCAGGGCGCAGGGAAAGCCGTCTGCGTGCCCGGACTCAATTGCTATTCTTGCCCGGCAGCGTCGGGAGCCTGTCCCATTGGATCATTTCAGGCGGTGGTTGGTTCGTCAAAGTTCGGCTTTTCCTATTATATCACCGGCTTTCTCATCCTGTTGGGAGTTCTTTTGGGACGGTTTATCTGCGGATTTCTGTGTCCCTTCGGGTGGTTTCAGGATCTGCTGCATAAAATTCCCACGAAGAAGCTCTCCACAAGGAAGCTGAAGCCCCTGACGTACCTCAAGTATGCCATTCTGCTGGTGATGGTCTTTCTGCTGCCGGCGTTCCTCGTGAACGATGTGGGCATGGGCGACCCCTTCTTCTGCAAGTACCTCTGCCCGCAGGGTGTGCTGGAGGGAGCCATCCCGCTGTCCCTTGCCAATTCCGGCATCCGAGCGGCACTGGGGAGCCTGTTTACCTGGAAATTCAGCATCCTGTTGGCGGTGATCGTGCTGAGCGTGGTATTCTATCGTCCCTTCTGCAAGTGGCTCTGCCCACTGGGTGCATTCTATGCGCTGTTCAACCGGGTGTCCCTCTTCCGGATTAAGGTGGATAAAAACAAGTGCGTCTCCTGTGGAAAATGCGCCAAAGCCTGCAAGATGGATGTGAATGTGACGAAAACGCCCAACCACACTGAGTGCATCCGCTGCGGTATGTGCATACATGCCTGTCCGACGGGCGCAGTGTGCTTCCGCTATGGCTTCGGCTCCGATAAAAAAACGGAAAAGACGGCGGAAACATCAAAAAAAGAGTAAGAGCTAAGGAGGAAAGCCCATGAAACCAAGAAAATTTCAGCGCCGGTCTCGGCGGTGATGCCGGCATCGGTGCTGATATGCAATACGAATGTTTGTGTGAAAAAATAAAAAAGAAAAGGAAGGAAAAAAAGAAATGGTCAAGAAGAATTATACAAGTTGGTTGATTATGTTGCTGATATCCGCTGTGCTGCTGTCTCTGACGGCCTGCGGATCAAAAAAGGGTCCCAAGAATGCGGAAGAGGCTTCTGCAATGCATAAAGACCTCATGGCTCAGGAAAACGCGATACTGTCGAAAAACACTCAGCTTTGGGATAAGGTGTTTATGGCAGCGGATAAAGGCATGGCGATGATTGAAGACGGCAAAAATTACGGAGATTTTTTGCTTAAAACGATTGAATCCGCCAAAGACCAGTTTACTGCAGATGAGCTGAAACTGCTTAAGGCTGAGGCGGAAAAAATCCGAGAAATTGAAAACGAACTGACAAAGTTAGAGGAAAAATTCCCGGAGCTTGCGAAAAAAACGCCTTCTGAGAGCACCACAAGCATCCCTGCGGAGGGGAACATCGGTACAAAAAAATTCCCGTCCTTTGTCGGAAAAGACTTAGAAGGAAATGATGTGACCAGCGATGAATTGTTTTCCCGCAATGCTGTCACGGTGGTGAATTTCTGGTTTACCACCTGCGGGCCGTGCGTCGGGGAAATTGCCGAGCTTGACGCATTGAACAAAGAACTTGCAAATAAGGGCGGTGCACTCATCGGCATCAACTCCTTCACATTGGGCGGAGACGAAGCGGCAATTTCCGAAGCAAAAGATGTACTGTCCAAGAAGGGAGCAACATACCGGAACGTGTACTTCGACTCTGACAGTGAAGCCGGAAAATTCACCGCGAACATCTTCGCTTACCCCACCACTTATGTGGTAGACCGCAGCGGCAATATCGTCGGTGAGCCCATTGTGGGTGCCGTTACGGAAAAGAAGCAGGCGGAAACGCTGCAAAAGCTCATCGACCGGGTTCTTGCTTCCGATAAGGGGTAAGCCTCGGATTATCCTGCCGGGTGAGAAACACCATAGTTCGGAAAGAATTTCCGCTTCTGCTCACTGCGGTGCCGCCAAGCGGCTGAGACGGACAAAGGCATCCCCCGTTCCTGCTTAAGGGACGAGGACCGGCAGAGGACTGTATTAAGGAAGAACAAAGGGCTGCTGCATCAGCCCCGAAAACAAAACCGGGCAGCTCAAGAAGGGTTGCCCGGTTTGTTGCTTTCACATAATTAATTTGCACAAAACAGATATAAAGCGGGCTGCCCGAGCAGGTCTGTTTGCCGTACTCAAAAATCACGCTTTCTGCATGAGTCCGCTTCGCTTGAACCGGAAAATGCTGATGTTCGGCACCCCCCGGATTGCCCTCCTTAAAAAAGAAAAGTGCTGCTGCAAATATGACTTGATTTTGCAGCAGCACCTCCTTGGTTTTTATTCCGCTTGCTTTGTGAATGTGATCACCGTGCCTTCAAAGAGAGGGCGGTACTTGTAGACATTCTCGTTGCGACTGAACGTAAGAGCTGCGTATGGCGCGTGGGATTCATTTCCATCGCCGTCTTTCCCGTCGGTGAAGCGGAGATCTCCGAACTTCTGCAGTCTTACGTCTCCCTCAAAAATGAGTTTTCCGTTTTCGGTGACGATCATATGCGGTTTATCACCTGAAACCTCGATCACGGCTTTGATGTCGTCGTTCTTCCATACGCCGTACAGTACGCTTTGATCTATCGGTACATTGATCATGTCGTCACCGTCATACGGACGCACAGGCTGCGTACGGCTTTCCCGAAGTTTTCCGCAGTCCTCGGGAGTTATCAGTACGGACATGAGGATCACTCTTCCGGGGCGCATCGGTCTCCGACGCGCTCGAGGATCATCGTACCATACGCGATGGTCAGACAGCCGTTCTCATCCACAGGTATTTCGGCGAACGGGTCGACCGTCTCTCCGAGGACCTCGCCTTTGACTTTGGTATCGTAGTAAAACTTACCGTCCTTCTCTTTCCAGGTGGTCTGCTCGATTGCGGCGAAACCGTCCTCGTCGATCACGGCGCCCTGCGACTTTGCGAGCTCGATTTTGTCCTCGGGTACGCGCATCAGCGTTTTCATGAGGCCGTCCTCGGTAAATTGGGTTATGCTCATGAGCAGCATTATGATTTCGTCAGCGTGATCTCCCACCGGCAGATTCTCCGGCGTGTAGGACGCCATGCCGTTGGGGGTGGGGAAGAGCAGCTCCTTGACTTTCCATTTTCCGATAATGTTCATTGTAATTTCTCCTCTCTGTTGGTCGTTTTATCTTTGATCCCGGAGGCGGGTTATGCCCGGGGGTCTCGGATTTCGGTGTGCGGACGCCGGTCAGCAGGTACTGGCTCCCACAGGAACCACTTGCCGTCGGAACCACGCTGACGCAGCTTTATCGGGTGCGGGGAATACGCTCCGCCGCAGGGGATGAAGAGCTTCATGCAGCCGGGCTCCTCGTTTGAAACGTGGTTCGACCCGATGACGAGCGTATATGGCTGGCTCGGCGTATAGTTGTTGTCAGGCGTCGAGCCGGAGAAGCAGGTGAAGGGCAGATGCGGTTTCCGTCTTAAAGCTTCCGGGTTTGGAACATATTAATTTCCGCCCAGCAAATCGTACACTTGTCAGCCATTACAGTTCTCCTTTTCATTTCCCGAAAGAACCGACTTATTTTTTGATTTTTCTGCCCGCAAGAGAATAGAATGCGTCGGTCAACTCTCTGCCCGCGCTTATCGGGGCGTGTACTGAGCTGCCGTCCGAAAAAGCAAACGACGTGTTGTATGTGGTTTCGTCAAGAACATATACGTCGCTTTCCGATGGTGCTTCATATGACAGAACCTCGCTTACAAGACGTCTTTCCCTGACTGTTCGGAGTATTTCCTCTGCTTCTTCGGTATCTACAGGAATCTTTTCCGCATTCGTATGATATCCTGCGCAATTTACCGCACAGTCGAAGGACAGAAACCAGTTGTCTTCCGTTTTTTCGAGACTGAACGAGTATGATGAAGAATGATCCATGCAGCCAAGGCTGATATTGACCTCAGTCAGGAGCTTCGCCCCGGCAAGCCCGTAAAGGCAGCCGGTGAGCTCATCCGGCGCGGGGAGGGATGAGTTTATCCCGCTCCCGTCGGTAAGGCTGAATTCCGTGATATACACATTCCGGTCGGTAATACTGTCAATATCTTCCGGCGGCTCGGCATATCCGCTTGCCGCAGAAATCAGGTCATATTTCGCTATAATTCTTATCACATCGTTTGTTTCCTCATTTGACAGCCGGATATTCTCAGACTTCACGGGAGAACCGTCCTCTCCAAAAGAACATTCGCATGAAAAGTACCAACCGTCGCCGCCTTTTTTTAGAGTGAAGGAATGTGAGCGCCACGGTTCGGTATCCTTCAGACGGATAAATACCGAGGTAAGCTTATTCTTTATCGCTATCAGCTCGGCTTTTTCAGCGGCTTCATAGTGTCTGTCGGCGAGGTCGCGCAGGCAGTCAATAGCCCTGTCGCAAAGCTTGGTCTCTTTTTCAATGCTGTTTCCGTCGGTGAAAGTCATTCCGGAGCTGCGCATCGGCGCGTCGGCCGCATTAAAGATGCGTATTGGATTGCGGTATTTCCGCAATCGCCCGAGCTCGTCTTCCTCGCGGATGATCTCAAGGAATTTCTCCGCTTCCTCGGTCGGTATCGGGAAGGAACTGAAGGATGTGTAACAGTCCTCCCGGCTCTTGACCCTGCAGCTTGCGGAGAAGAGCCAGTTTTCATCCTGCTTTCGCAGCGCGAAAGCATACACCGGATTGCTTTCCATGCCGTAGCAGGAGGTGTGGAAAGCAATGATATCATCGACCGTGTATTTCCTGCTCCCTCCACAGCCGAACAGCGCGGATACCGTAAAAACAGCAGACATTATTATCACCGCCCTCAATAATCTTCGGCATTTCATGGCGTCAGGACAGCGGTTTGCCGCACTCGGGGCAGAACTTCGGCGGCTTTGCCTGATTCTCCGGGGTGTAGCCGCAGGACACGCAGCGCACCGTTTTAGGAGCCGGCCTCGCGCATCCGCAGTTCTCGCAGAATTTTTCCGACTGACCCTCAGAACCGCAGGAAGGGCAGACCCATGTCTCATTGACAGAAGTCCGAGCCGCATCAGCCAAAACAGGCACGGTCTTCAAAGCACCGCAGTTGTCACAGAATTTAGCCCCGATGGTCTTTGAACCGCAGGAGGGACAAACCCATTCCCCGCCGCCCGGTTGGGGAGCGGGTGCGGAGACGGGACGGTCATATTCAGCGCGGATCCGGTTCATCATTCCGTCGCCGTCAAAGACACGATAACGATTGCTGCGGCGCATCAGTATATCCGCAAGCTCGCGCATTTTCTGCTCGTATTCGCGGTAGAGGTCGGTGAAGCGGCTTTCAGGACGGTTTCCGTCACTCAGTTCAAGTTCGATCTCGTCAAACCACGGGGAATCAACATGGATTGTAATGTTGAATTCATAATCGCACTCGTAACGGGGCGGATGGCAGCTCTTCTCGTTGCCCTCGGAATCCTTACAGAAGATCTCCTCCTTGTTTTCCTTGATGTCCGTTTCAACATTCCTTACCTGTGAGAAGCTGATAAGATCCGGGTTGCCGCTGCGCCAGTTTGAAAGCCTCGTGACGATGAAACGCTCCCTTATCGGGTCAATATAAACTTTCTTGCTTCCGTCAAAGGTGACAGTCGGCAAGAAATCATCGAGCCGCCGCTTGTTATCTTCGCGGTAGGCGAGCTGCTCCTTTATCTCAGCGACTGTTGAATTCCTGCGATCGCTGAAAAACGGGGAGAGCTTTCCTGCGCAGTCCTTGCAGAGGTTGCCGTCCTCGAGCTTGCGATTCCCGAGAAAACCGATCTTGGCACCGCAGACGTCACAGTATTTTTTGTCAAATAATCCCATTATAAGGATCCTCCTTGTTTTTTGTCGGCCGTCAGCACGGCCCATTTGGCGTTATCCGCATCGAGACTGTATCCGCAGAACGAACAGCAGTGTTTTTCGTCAGGAATGAAATTGGCTCCGCAGGACGGGCAGTCCTTTTCGATGAAAAGCTTTCCGTCCGTCTTTCTTTTATCGGGGTGTCTTGCTCTTTGCAGAGTGAGTGTTCTTCCGGTTTTCTTCGTGTACGGTTTTTTGTTTTCAGGGAGATACGTTTCGCTTACGCAGACATCGGCGGTTATCGTGGTTGTGTCCTCCGTGTTGACGACTTTTTTCAGAATGATCGTACCTACGCTGTAGTCAAGCAGCTCATCGCTGCCGGCGTCCTTGTAAAGAGCCTCGGTTATGCAGGATCGGAGGTAGTTTTCCGAATAAAGCTCAATCCGCTTCGCCAGCTTATCGTGCCTCAGCTTCCGGGCAAACGCCAGAGCCGTCAGCGCCGCGAGCACCAGAATCGCCGTGCCCACACCTGCCGCCAGGGATATCTCGGTATCCTTTATCAGGTAGAGGCAGAGAAATTCGGAGAGAAACAGTACCGTCATGCACCCGAGCAGCAGCAGAAACTTTCTGAGATTGTTCCCGATATGCTCGTAGATCTCAAAAACCTCGGTCTGCCAGTCGTAAAAATCCGTTTGAATCCTTGCGCCGCAGTATTCGCAGACTACCTGCTGACTGCTGAGCGTGACCTCGGCACCGCATGATGGGCAGATCACCTTGGCTTTTCCGGCATAGAAGGTTTTTTTGCCGTTACCGCAGTCAACCGTCTGAACATGCCGCGACTGAAGGACTCGCAGACAGGCGTGCTTTCGGTAGATCTCGTGCTCGACCTCAGAGTTCTTCGCGGAGATCAGGCGCTCAAGTGCGCAGCACTCAAGCTCGGCTTCACGCCATTCCCTACCGTCGTCCTCCCATGTCCGGAACCCGATTTTCTGTCCCGGACTGAGGTCAGCCACGCGAATGTCACGGTAAAGGCTGTGCCTTGCGAGACTGTCGATCTGGAGCTCGATGCTTCTGCGGAAGGTTTTATCCATTCTGATCGGCAGCAGGCTTTTATCCGCTTTGGCAAGGGGGCACAAAACATTTTCATATGCGTTTCGGATATTGCGGCGCAGTCCCATATTTGCAAGCGGCGTTTCACGCTTTGCGAGAAGTCTTTCATACTTCGCTTTTTTCCTGTTTTTCGCAAGAAAACACGAGAAATCGATATCAATGATCTTTTCGCCGATATAATACGCACAGATCACGGCAAAGGCCGCCGCTATCCAGAATGCATCTGACAGACTCATAACTACCTCTTGTTCTTGTTATTATCGCTTTTTTCCCCGGCTTCTTCTTTTTTGCCCGGTGCCACAACGCTGTGTGTCATCACCACAGTCAGAAAACCGCCGACAACAACAGCCATACAGTACAGAAGGAAATCCACGGGATTGCCTTCCGGAGCGAGCTTATACTCGCCCTTTCCGGTTCGATAGACCTCGACCGTGACCTTGTCCCCGGAGCTTATATCTCTGTAGAAAGTATCCTTTCCGGTGTAGGTCTTTCCTTCGACGTCAAATGACAGCTTGGCTTCGTACTTCCAATCGGTCGTGTTGCCGTCGGAGTCCTTAATCGCGATTGGCTCGTAATCCTGAACGACTGCGCTGACCTCCCGCACGTCGTAGGAGTTCTTGTACTCATGGCTTGCGGTTCTGCTCGAGACGATGCCGCAGACGCCTGCCACAAACAAGGCGAAGCAGAGCAGCAACGCCAGATAAGAATAAATATCTTTCTTCGGGTGGATAGGTTTTTCATTCATTGTGACTCCTTCTCGGCAGAATCGGGCAAAGGGACTTGAGAAGCGCGCAGATGGCTTTCTCGCTCGTTCTGCCATATTTCGCGGACATCCTGTCGCCGTCCGCTGTTTTCCGGCATACCGTCAGGCTGCTGCCGGTTTTTTATATTCTCCACGGTACTGCCGGGGTATATGTCGGAGTATTCCGTGATGGTTTCTCCGTTGAACAGCACCATCGGGGGGTCGCTGAAGCTATAGGAGTTGCCCAGCGAACCGTAGTCGTTCTCTGCCGTGACACTCGGAAGAGAGTACTTGACGCCGACATACCGGGCAATCGTACAGCCCTCTGCCGATGTCATGATGCCGAGAGTGCCTGCGATGACCGCAGCCACTACGGTGACGACGAGCGGTCTTGCAAGTTTGCATGTATTATTTTTATTTTTTACTCCTAATTTGCAATAGCAACTTCCGATCGCTTAACGATTGAAAGACGTACCGAGCATCTTATGATACCATTATAATGCATATTCCGACTCTTGTCACTGTCACAAGGGACAGTTGTTTCGCTGAAAAAAAATTCTCCGGAGGAAAGTCATCATTTTGTATCCCGCAGCGTCGTCACGACCGGCTTGTTCTCTGCAGCCGTGGTGATCGGATCTTCCTTGTTGTTGAATCCGCATGCTCAGACACGTTCATTGTTCTGAACGGTATTCGCGACGCCTCGAGCGTCGGCTTTATGCGTCTGCACTGCGGGCAGGATGCCGTTGTGCAGAGTTCATAAGTTCTGCCGGTTCGGAATCGTCTTCCGATATTTTGCCGTGCCGCTTCATCCGTCTCACCTTTTAATAGATATTTTTTGAGAAATCTTAGCAACAGTAAAAATAGAATTTTTTGTTCTGCGCACAGGGCGGCGTGGGCGATTTTCAGAACCTCGCATGACGATATAGCTTGCAAAGCTCTGGCAGCGGGCGAGGTTGCCGCAGCCGTCAAGCAGCGTATTTCTCCCTCTGCTGCCTATAACGGCTGTAAATGTTTTTGCAGGCCGTGTGCAGCCAATCATCGGCGCCGGGAATAATCAGTATACCCGCATCGAAACTGTTGACACAAAAGGTATACTATGTTAATATATGCTTGATGATGGATTCTTTCGGTTGGATTGCCCGAAAGAACATCAGTATTAATCACAAGGAGGTACACTAATGAAGAAAAGAGTTTTGGCACTATTGCTGACTCTCGTTATGCTCGTCAGCTGTTTTCCGATGAATTTGATCGCGAAAACAAGCAGCAGCATAGCAGGCACAGCCGACGGGCCTCTTTCCCTCACGGCACGCGAAGGTAAAAGCGGCTTTGCGACCGGACGTGAAGGCAAGGGTTCGACTGCGAACACACATCATGGAAAGCTGAATACCGACAGGTTCGAGCTTTCAAGCACCCCCTTCTCCGAAAACGATGCCGCCGCATCGTTGAGATCCGGCGACGAGGTGACATTCATAGTTGTTTTGAAGTCCGCCTCATTGCTTGGAAACTACTCTGTAAAGGAAATTTCCGAAAGAACAGAGGCAGTCAAGTCTCAGGAGTCGAAACAAATCAAGGCGATTGATTCTGCGAAAAAGCAGGCAGCCAAGGCTCTCGGCAAATCAAAGCACGAGTTTGGTTTTGATTATACGGTTGCAATGACAGGCTTTTCCGTCACGACCGCATACGGCAACAGGAAAATGCTTGAGGCACTCAACGGTGTTGAAAGCGTTTATGTTGCACCGACTTTTGCTTTGCCGGAAACGGATTATGATCTTGCACCGCTTACAAACAACTCTTCAACGATGATCGGTTCGGACATACTCAACAATTCCGGCTACGGCGGAAAGGGCATGAGAATAGCGATTCTTGACACAGGAATCCTTGTTACACACCCGAATTTCGCCGCATTGCCCGATGACAAGCTTGATGACCCTATCACAAGACAGAGCGTCGATGATATTTGGTATACACTTAATGCGGGCAAAAGCACCCCGAAGCTTAATCGCTCGTATTACAACACGAAGCTTCCGTTCATCTTCAATTATGCCACAGCTGATTTTGACGTATCGAACACATATGCAGGTTCGGATCACGGAACGCATGTTGCAGGTATTGCTGCGGCAAACAAGATTGAAGGAAGTAAGGCTGTCGGTGTTGCTCCGGACGCACAGCTTGTCGTTATGCAGGTTTTCCAGTCCGGCGGCGGTGCAGGTTGGGCAACAATACTTGCCGCAATGGAAGACTGCGTAAGGCTTGAAGTCGATACCGTAAACCTTTCACTCGGTGCTGCAGCAGGCTTTACCGATGTTCCCACCATGATGGAAACGATGAACAAATTCCTCGAATCCGACATTCAGATTATTATCGCTGCCGGCAACGATACAAACAATGCATACGGCAACAGGTGGGGAATGAACATGTCTCTTCTTCCGAACCCCGATACCGGTCTCGTCGGTACTCCGTCAACGTACAGTGCTGCCATCTCCGTTGCTTCCGTTGATAACGACGGTTACGAACAGCTGTACATCACTGTCGGCGGGGCGGATTTCGGCTATCAGGATACAGCAGCAACCTCTGCAACAAGCTTCATTGCAAATTTCAGAAACCGTGAACTTGAATATGTTATGGTTCCCGGTTACGGCACTGAGGCAGATTATGCAGGCATTGACGTAAACGGTAAGGTCGCCGTTGTTTCACGAGGAGGTAATTCTTTCCCTGAAAAGCAGAGCATAGCTCAGGCTAACGGTGCAATTGCATGTGTCGTTTACAACAACACCATGGGCATTGTAAACATGCAGATAAATGACGGTGCGGGCAATATCCCTGCTGTCAGCGTAACGAAAGCGGCAGGTCAGGCTTTGCTTACCCAAGCAGAATCAGGCAATGCTGTGTTCAGAGTTTGCAATGCGGACACACAGCTTTTCCATATCGACAGAACGATAAGCAGCTTCTCTTCCTGGGGAGTAACCCCGGATTTGAAGCTTAAGCCTGAAATTTCAGGTGTCGGCGGAAGTATTTATTCGACGGTCGATCCTGCAATATCGGGTTCTTATTACGGAAACATGAGCGGAACGTCGATGGCATCACCGCAGATTGCAGGTGCAATGGCTGTTCTTATCCAGTATTTGGATGAAAACTATCCTGAACTTTCCGGGGCTGAACAAAGGCGAGTTGCTGCGGCTCTGCTTATGAGCACCGCAAATCCCCTGTTTGCAACCGACACACTTGAGTATTCACCTCGTGCACAGGGCAGCGGCCTTGCCGATTTGGTTAAGGCAACCACAACAAAGGCATACCTTACCGGCACTTCTGCTTCAGAGGGAAGACCGAAGGCTGAAATAGGAGATAATGACAGTAAAGACGGCATTTTCAATTTCAGTTTCGAAATCAACAACCTCACGGACGAAGCTTTGACCTATACGCTTGACAGTTCTCTTCTGACTGAAAGCATTTACGGAGATAGGTTTATTGCCGCTGCACCTTACGGTCTTACGACCCGTGTAACGTTTGAAGGAGGAAATACCGTTAACGTTCCGGCAAACGGCAGGGTAACAGTTAATGCGGAAATCAGTTTGACTGATGCCGACAAAGAATACATGGACAGATTCCCCAACGGAATATTCGTTGAAGGCTTTGTCTATGCCGTTCCTGTTGCAGGTTCGGAAGCTGAACAACCCGTTTCGCTGGTAATGCCCATTGTCGGTTTCTACGGCGATTGGTCCGCGGCGGACATTTTCGACAGCGAAAAAGAATCGGAATACAGTCTCTATCCCGTCAGGATATTCACCAACAACGCACAGCTCGGCACAAACCCGTACATCAGAACCGGCAGAGCAGGAGATGCATATAATGCATTTTCCTACAGCAATCCCCTCGCTGAAATTGATTACGGTATGTTAAGAAATGCGCGCACTCTCCGGATCACCGTGACCGACAGGAATACGGGCGATGTTTACTTTGACATCAGCGGAGAATACCAGACAAAGAGCTACTATAACGCTGCTTACGGACAGGTTATTCCCGGCTACCTGCTTGCAGGAGAAGGTGACGTTTGGGACGGGAAAGACTTGGACGGCAACGAGCTTCCCGACGGAACTGTTGTAACATACAAAATGGAAGCCTACCTCGATGACGGCGACGATTTTGTTGACGACAGCATCGTATTTGATGTGACTCTCGACTCCGCCGCACCGCAAATACTGAATGGCGCGGATCTGCAGTCCGCAGTTTCTTTCGACGAAGAAAACGGACGCACCTATCTTAACCTTGAGCTGCTTGAAAATCGCTACATTGCGGCAGTTCTTTTTGAAAGCAGCAACGGCACGATCATGGGCAAGTTCGAGGTTGAAAACACTCCGGGAGAAGTTTTCAGCGGAAGGTTTGACATTACCGGCTTCGGCAATGAATTTACCGTTGTTGTTGCTGATTACGCCTGCAACGAAACTGTTATCGATGCATTCCTTAACCTCGGCGATCATACCGGCGGCGACACAGGTCCCGCTGCGTTGGACAGCAGCCGCATTTACGGATGTGAGACTTACGATGCGGCAGCGGTTGAAGGCGGTTGGTTCAGTGCGAATAAAACTGACCTCTCCGATGCGAGAAACGAAACATTCGATTCTGCGAACAGGTATTATTCAGCCGAATATGTTAACGGCTATCTTATCGCGCAGAATGCGGGGACCGGGTCACTGGAGCTGGTGACTCCGTCGGGAACCTATTGGAAAACAAAGACTCTTGTTGCTCAAAGCGGCAAAGTCGGCGAAAACGGCGTATGGGTTCTTTACGATATGGCAATGGATTACTCCGATACAAGAACAGCTCTGCTTGATCCGTGGAATTCCGCTTCCGGAACCGACTTCCTTCTTGCCGTCGGTTGGGCATACAAGGGAGATAACAATAACGACGGAAAGGACGACGGTTACAATGCATTGTACAAGATTTGGACTTCCAAGTGGAACAACCAGGTCTTTGTTGACGAGATTGGGCCGATCACGGGCGAAAACGGTTCATCGGAGATTCTCTGTCTCGGAATAACGACCGAAGGCAGCATCTACGGTATCGGTACAAACGGCTGTCTGTATGCATTGGAACTCAATACAGCCGGCAACGGTGCGGAAACCGTACTCATTGGGGAAACAGATTTTGTAAATTATCCGGGTTTTGGCGGAGCAAACGTTATTCAGTCAATGGGCTACGACCACAACACGGATACAATGTACTGGTTTGCACACAGTCAGGTTCCTCAGGGTGCCGTATATGTAAATATTAACGTAACGTATACCGTCAACCTCGAAACTGCTGCATGCACCGAAGTCGGAACCTATGGCCCCGGCGGTCAAACATGTTTGTTCATTCCAAACAGCATTGAATCCGATCTCTTCCAAATGGGAATCAATGCGACCGGGTTCTCGCTTGAGCCGTATTCCACAACAATGGTTCAAAATCAGACTCGTCAGATTAAAGTCGCGTGGCAGCCGTGGAATGCACAAGCAAACGGCGTCATGTGGTCAACATCAAATGAGAACATTGCCGTTGTTGATGCCAATGGCTTTGTAACGGCAGTTTCGGAAGGAGACGCAGTTATCACCGCAACGGGTCAGGTATGGGATCCCTATCATTGGGATAATGAAACCGGCACAACGGTACCCACTTGGGTGGATTACAGTTCGGAGTGCAAGATCAAAGTCGTGAAAGCGGAGGATGCCCTCTACGGCTTTGTTGTTGAAGATTTTTCAAACATCGGCAACCGATTCACATGGTTCACGTATGCTGACAAAACACCCACTGCAATAACATCACTCGGAAAACCCATGGTAACATATTACGATCCGGCATCCGGAGAAAATATCACTGCCAATGCGCTCTGGCAGGGCGGTGCATATTACAACGGATATGTTTACACTGTAATGGTGCAGGCACGTACCGCTCCGGACGGAACTTTCGGCGGTGCTTCGGTGCTTTATCGCAGTCTTGTTACAAAGGGTGCGGTTCCCGCTGAAACTGTGATCGGCGAACCGGAAGAAATCGGATACACCATCGGTATTGAAGTTGGAAACATCGGCTTTGATTACAACACCGGTCGTATGTACGGCGTTGATCTTACAAACGGCGGTTTGTGCATTGTGGATCTTGAAACGGGGTCGATTGACCCGCTCGGAACTTTCTCCGGCGATATTGGCGGACCCGCCATTGCAACGGCAATGTGCGTCACGGCAGAAGGAATGATCGTCATTGCAGACATGAGTTCAACTCTTTACTCTGTTGATGCCGATACTTTGTCAACAACTCGTCTCGGCAGTGCTTCGGGTGACAGCTGGTTCTATGCAGGCATGACCTATGACTACAATACCGGCAACATCTATTGGAACCCGTGTATGAACAAGGGACTTTCACCCCTCTACCTTGTCACACTCGGTTCGGACGAATGGGAACCCGAAAGGACGACCGCAACCATTATTGACATGGGCGACGTGTCAACAAAGGCCGGTGTAGAGCAAACGGTTATTTTCACCATTCCCGACAATGAACCTGAAACGCAGATCATCCCCGTTGAAAGCATTACGATAACCAACGGTGAGTCGGCTGTAGGTCTTGCCGGAGGGACGCTCCAACTCAACGTTGTGACGGAACCTCTCAGACCTACCAACCAGGTTAAAACATGGGTATCTTCCGACGAAGAAGTTGTTGTTGTCGATAGGTTCGGCAAACTGACATTCATGGGCATTGGTACGGCAACCGTTACGGTTACGACGAGAAACAAAAACGATGACACATTGTACACTGACTCCATAGAGATTACGGTTCTTGAAGCAGCCGGCGAAATTAAGGCCTTCCTTAACCTCGACCAGGGAGGAACAAGCTACTATGATTTCTGGATTCACGGCAATGATTATGACCTTAGGCACATGCTTGTTGACAAGAGCATGATAAGCGTCTACTCGCTGCGTTCGGGCGTTTACTATGACGGTTACTACTATGCCTTCAATGATAAGGGAGCTTTCCTCAGGATTGATGAAAACGACCTCTCGGCTTACACGACAATAGGTACGGCGAACATTGATACTTACAATGATCAGATTACCGCACTTGCAATGGATTATGCAGCAGGTACATTGTACGGCCTTACGCTTCACCATACCTACGAGTACAGCACCGATCAGGCAGTTCAGTGCCCTGCGTCGCTTGTGACGGTCGACCTGAATACCGGCAGTGTAAACGTTATTGCACAGCTCGATTTTAACAGACCTGTATATGCTCTTGCATGTGATGCGCAGGGACAGCTCTATGCAGCAGGATCTCCTTCAAACGACTCTTCACAGACCGTTATATATACGGTGGATAAGGTGACGGGCGAGTATGAGGAGTTCATGACGATTGCAGGCGCCGGTGTCTTCACGGGCAACAACTACTACGGCAACATGCAGTACAATTCTCAGATGGCGTATGACTATGGTACGAACAGACTGTATCTCAATGCAACATACAGCACACAGGGGCTTAAGTATGCAAGCGGCGTTGTAATGATTCAGCTTGGCGAGGAACCGTATTCGGTAAATCTCGGAGGAATCAGCCTCTACACACGCGAAGGTTCATCCATTAAGTACGGTGAAGCATTCTTAGGACTTATGGCCTTCATTCCGGATGAGAGTGAGTTGCCGCAGAGCACCGTTAACGGCATATTGCTTAACAAGACTTCTGCTCGCACTTATGTAGGCGGAACTGCACAGCTTGAAGCGAGGGTACGTCCTTCAAACGCGGCAGATACGAGCGTAACTTGGACGTCGGCTGATGAAAGTATTGCAGTCGTTGACGAAAACGGTCTTGTAACCGGTGCTGCAGTCGGCAGCACTGTAATAACGGTCACAAGCAACCAAACAGGTGTATCTGCACAATGCACGGTTGAAATAGTTGAACAGCCCGGGGCTTCCTCCGTTGCATACACTGTTTCAGCAAACAGAGATGCTTTGATCGCATTCAATCCCGCTCTGCCCGCACAGACGGCGATAACCATCGCTGAATTCAGCGGCGGTTCGATGATTAAGGGTCTTGCATACGGCGATAACTTCCTGTTCTATGTCGTTGAAAGCGGATCTTCTTATCAACTCTACCGATACGACATACTGACCCGCCAAAGCGTGAGCTTAGGCGGTCTCGAAGCATGGACGGGCATCAACGATATTGCATACGATCCGGATAACGAACTTCTTTATGCGGTCGGCGGATTCTATATGTTCCAATACAATACTGCAACTTTGCAGGCGGGCGGAACAAATTACATGTCCGGTTACATTATGGATTCCGATTACTGCACAATGGTCGGTGTTGCAGTGAAGGACGGTGCTGTTTACGCAATGGGCAATGATTGGGCAACCTCTGTTCCAAAGCTTATTAGGTACTCCGACAAGTATCTTACGGACAGGACAGTCGTTATGACGGGCGTTGGCGTTAATGTCTATGCGGGTGCAACCGAAATGGCTTATGATGCAACAACCGATCTCTTCTACATAACGGATGCTTCAAACAACATCTACTCAATGACGGACACCGGAGAGACTCATTTTGTGGACATTCTCGGCAGCGGTATCGACATCAACGGCCTTGCTATTAACTCAACTCCGAGTTATTCTGTAAGGTACACCGATGGTGTAGATGGCGAAGTTATCTTTGCAGATCAGCAGTACTTTGCTCAGGAGGGTTCGCATACTCCGAACTTCAACGGAACTCCCATGCGTGCAGGCTATTCGTTTGCGGGGTGGACACCCGAGGTTGCGGAATTTGTTACCGAAAACGTTGTATATACAGCAACGTGGACGATTAACGACTATACCATCACCTTCGACGCACGCGGCGGCGAAGTCAGTCCTGCGGAAATCACAGTAACTTACGGTCAACCCGTTGGTACATTGCCTGTTCCCACCCGTGAAGGATTTGACTTCATAGGTTGGTTTGATGAGAACGGCACAAGGTATACTGATGAAACTGTTTATCTTGTTGACGGCAATATCACACTGAACGCACGCTGGTCCATGACTGCTTACACAGTGACTTTCGTTGACAGCCTCAACAACAATGCGGTTATCGGCACGCTGACTGTGGGCAGGGGAGATGTTATCGATTCGGGCGAATTCCCCGTTGCACCTGAACATCAGGGTTATGTCTTCTGCGGATGGGATTACGACGGAGAACCCGTTATGAACGATATGACAGTTTCTACCGTCTACCATTTGCTCGGAGATGTCGATATGGACGGCTGCATCAGTGGCATTGATGCTCTTATGGTACTTCGTAAAGCGATGGGCATTATTGAACTCACCGAGAATCAGTGCCGCCTTGCCGATGTCGATTTCAACGGTGAGGTAACGGTGAATGATGCTGTCAGGATACTGCGTCACACACTCGGCATTGAACTGCTCGGATAAGCTGTGATGCAAATTAAAAAACAGCGTTCCGCAAACGGCGGCATCGGATAAGAAAACATTGCAGAAGTCAGTAGAATCAATGTCTTTAGCGGTGTGAGCACGGTGCGGAATCGAAACAATCAAATACTGACAAGCTCAAAGGAGCTGCTGCAAAATCAAGTGATGTTTGCAGCAGCTCCGTTTTTCGAAAGATGGCATCGGAAGAACCAATGATTCGAACGGTTCAATCGAGGCCGCCCCGGAGATTCAAATCAATGCTGAGTACGTCTTCTTCCTGAGAGGAAGTGCATTGGCAGAAAATGAAGCTTGCTCCTGAACAATGAACAGTCTCTTTATCCACTACGCAGATGCGGCGTGAGGAATCAAGCTCCTCACAATGCTTCTTTGCAGCACACGCCATGCTGTAGCTGCCGGAAAGGCTGCCGGTGATGATGAAGGCGATTACATCGCCACGCTCACCGAAGGCATCTTCCCAATCGGCGATATTCGGACATGCACTGTAAGAGCGCCCCCCGGTGCCGCGCAGTACAGTGACCATCTCGTTCACATCGAGAAAAGCGTCATCGCGGAATTCCTACGTGTCTGTGCGTATGGTAAGCGGAACACTGACGAAGTCTGCTCCGTCCGGCGTGAGAAGGTCGCAGCTTGAGTCTGCGACAATACGAAACCGATTCATTGTACGTCCTCCTAATAATTAAGAAGCATTTCACCCGATTTTGCAAATCGACACAGGTATTTTATCAGGTTCTTATTATTCTGTAAACAGCTTTCGAAAAACCTGTTAAAAGCTTATATAAAACAGTTGAAAGTTTAACGAGAGACGTGTATAATATTTGCATGGAAAAGGAAATGAGCAGCATGATAGAGAATATTGAGGGTTTCCGCTTGCCGCGTTATGAGCAGATCCCGAACGTCGGGCTTTATCTGGAGCAGGTGGTGCGCTATGTCAACGCTCACCTTGCGCCGTTGGGGGAATCGGAGTTGACGAGCTCCATGGTGAGCAATTATGTGAAACAGGGTCTGATCCCATCCCCGATAAAGAAGGCATACACAGCGGAACACCTCGCACGACTCCTGTTCATTGCCGTAGTCAAGCCCGTTGTCCGGCTTGAAGGGCTTCGATTGATGTTCGGCATACAGGAGGATAACTATCCCCTTCAGACCGCCTATGACTATTTCTGTGATGAATTTGAGAATATGCTCGGTGCAGCGTTCGGTATAGCCCCGGCGAGAGCTGGAATCGGCAAGACGCAGTCCGATGCAAAGGATCTTCTTCGCAGCACGATCCTGGCCACCGTCAACAAGGTTTATCTGGATCGATACCTGGAGGATTATCAAAAGCGGCGGGAAAAGGAGATTCACAGATAGGAAAAGGAATCGGTGCAGGGCATTGTATTCATACGGTCACCTGACACATGCAAGAGGTTACTGCTTGTTATACGAGTTTATTTGCTTGTAGCCGAATGTTCATAGCACTTCGCATGGCAGGAGAAAAGCATTGCACAAGCAAGCTCCCAATCTTTATTCAATCTTAATGCGCTGCAAATGTCCCTTATCCAACCTTAAAGTCTCCGACCGTATAATATAACAATAACAGAAATAAGGAGATGCCTTTATGCCGGAAGAGAACATTCGTCGAAAACGTCGTCTTTCGTCTTTTCAAATCATCATACTTGGCTTTGCCGGGGTCATTCTGCTCGGAGCGTTGCTGCTGATGCTGCCGATCTCCACAACAGCCGGGTGTGTAACGCCATTCAATGAAACGCTGTTTACCGCGACATCTGCCGTGTGTGTGACGGGGCTTGTGGTGCAGGATACAGGCAGCTACTGGTCCGCCTTTGGGCAAGCGGTCATTCTGACGCTGATCCAGATCGGAGGACTTGGCGTTGTGACTGTCGCAGCGTCGTTTGCGATGCTGTCCGGGCGAAAAATCTCTCTGATGCAGCGCAGCACCATGAAGGATGCAATCTCAGCACCAAAGGTAGGCGGGATTGTCCGTCTTACACGCTTTATCTTGCGAGGGACGTTTCTGATTGAACTGCTGGGGGCGCTTGCCATGCTGCCGGCGTTCTGCCGGGACTATGGATGGCGCGGCGTCTGGATGGCGGTGTTTCATTCCATATCTGCTTTTTGCAACGCCGGATTTGACATTCTTGGGACAGAAAACAATCTCTATCCGTCCCTTACCGGTTACGCCGGCAGTCCGGGAATCAATATCACGATTATGCTGCTGATCGTGATCGGCGGCATCGGATTTCTGACATGGGACGATGTCTGCGAAAACAAGTGGCGGTTTCACCGCTACCGGATGCAGAGCAAGGTGATCCTTGTCACGACATTCGCACTGATCGTCCTTCCGGCGTTGTTGTTCTTCTTCGTAGACTTTGATGCCCTTCCCCTTGGAGAGCGGATTCAGGCAGCTCTGTTCCAGTCGATCACACCGAGGACCGCGGGCTTCAACACAGTAACGCTGTCCGCGATGTCCGGTGCGTCGCAGGGCGTGATGATCCTTTTGATGCTCATCGGCG
>ERZ827168.2390-NODE-2390-length-22044-cov-4.339397_pt1 | contig 22044 bp, 20 predicted proteins | sample MGYA00519868_ERZ827168 | MGnify/ENA primary metagenome ERZ827168 (study PRJEB31778, sample SAMEA3449271) | human gut metagenome | biome: human gut; feature: human-associated habitat; material: faeces | place: United Kingdom | collected 2010/2012 ...
TCTTCTTAAATTTTAAAAAGTTAGTTAAGAAAAAAAGAACTATTGCCATTAAAAAATAATAAAATATAAGTATTAACATCCCAATCACCTTGCTAATTATTATAAGGATATTTTTCTAAATTACAAGAAAATTCGTTCTTATTTTTTATTCAAAATCAAAAAAAAGCATTAAGTAATGCCTTATAAAGGTTTTATCTACTTTAATGCTTATTATTTAACAGCCTTATGAGTTCTAATACCAACATAATTTGGTAATTCTTTAATGTCTTTAAAGACACTAGCGGATACTTTTTTATCCATAGACGTTACAATCCAGCCTTCAATATAATGAGGCGGAATAATAGTTAAAGGAAACATATGATATTTAATACTATCTAAAATACGTTCATTAACTAGTTCTGGAAAGAACTTCTTCGCATTAATAGCGGCTTCCTTACCATGAACGAAACCATGTAATTCTGTAATCTTTTTATGCTTTTTAAAGTATCTAGTTAAGTAAGTTGGATCAAGTTCATATAATTCTTTACTATATTGCCATGCCTGTGGATAAAAATCATGAAGTAACCCTGCAATAGTAGCATCATATACGTTTAAATTATAAAATTTAGCTACTAAAAATGATTTAAAAGACACCATTATTGAGTGTTCCCACACTGAGGACTCATGATGCAAAAACAACTTACGACGTTGAAACTCATCATTTAAAAGAATAGGCTCGACCATTTTATACCATTCATTAAAATAAGTACATTTATTAATTATTTCTAAATCATCATAAACATCAGGATTATAATACTTACTCGTCATAAATTTTCCAACTCCTCTATTGCTTCTTTTAAAGTAGAAACCGCTACTATTTTAATACCATAATTATTATCTTTAGCAACCTTTACAGCTTCTTCATAGTTTTCTTTAGGACATAAAAAGACATCTGCTTTATTTTTAACCGCGCCGATTAACTTATATTTAACCCCACCGATTTCTCCTACATTACCATTAACATCAATCGTACCCGTACCAATTATTTTTTTACCCTTACTAATGTCCTCAGAAACTAAGGAATTATAAATACTTAAAGACATCATAAGTCCACCCGAAGGTCCTGACTCATTTGATTTAATTTTTATTTCTACTTCTGGATTTGTTGTAACATCGTAAACATCAGTTAAAGATATGCCGAGAATCTTACGTCCATCTATTTCATAAACACTAGAACTTACAGTAATAAGCTTTTCATTACGTATTACTTCGATATTCATTTTGGTTCCAATTTGTTTAGTAGCTACTACATTTCTTACATCTTCCAAATTATTAATGGTTATCCCATCAACACTTTTAATCTCATCAAATAACTTAAGCTCAGTATCATTACTATCTAAATAAGTAATAATATGGTGAACATCATCGATATTATAAGTACCAAGGGCTTCTTTAAAAGCAGCTATCTTAGCATTACTAACAGCCTCATCCATACTTATTTTATCTCTTTTTTCGGCATCTTTCAAAGTTTCATCATCGTATTTAACTTTATCTTTACTTATTAAATCCCAATTTTTATTTAAATAACTTATTCCAATAAATATGGGACTTGCTTTAACAACACTAACATAAGCCATGCCAAAAGTACCACTAGTCTTATTATCTGTATCCACATCTAAACGTGTGTTCAAATCTATATAACTACCAGGAGTATAGATTAAATACGGTGTATCAACCAAAAATAGTAAAATAACTACAAACCATATAATTAAAAAAACTATATTTTCCCGTATGATTTTTTTTATATTTGCATAATATTTATTAATCAAATAAATCACCTTATTTAATTATATCAAAAAAGGATATGGATATGAAAAAAAATATAACAATAATTAGTCTATCTTTACTATTGGTTTACTTATTATTTACAAATAATACTATCGTTAGTACTTCTATTCTTAACTCTTGCCATCTTTTCTTAGCAAAAGTCTTCATATCACTTTTTCCTATGTATATTATAAGCAAAATTTTAATAAATTACAATTTTCCTTATTATCTTTTCAAATTAACTAAATCTCATTACCTATATTTATTTATCATGAGTATTTTAAGTGGTACTCCTAATAATGCTGTAATTATTAAAGATTTACTAGATAGAAAAGTCATTGATAGTACTACTGCTAATAAATATATTATGTGTAATTTCTTTATTAATCCCTTATTTTTATATACTATGTTAAGAAATTTCTTAGATTTAAAAACTACTATTTTAATTATTAGTATTAGTTACTCTAGTAATATTATTATTTACCATTTTTTTAAAAGTAAACAAAAAAGTCCTTTATTTAAAACTAAAGAACTTAGTATGTCTGAACTTTTGGTTAAAGAAGTAAATAATGCTACCCATATTTTTTTAAATGTCCTAGGTATGATTATTATTTTTAATTTAATATCGTTACTCATTATTCCTAAATTTAGGGCTTTTACCGGTCTTATTGAAGTAACTAATGGTCTTTCTTTTTTGATTTTTTCTTCATTATCTACTTATCTTAAAGCTTTTTTAAGTCTAATATTTATTAATTTTGGTGGTTTATGTATTCTAATGCAAGTTAAAACCATTATAAATAATAGTGATATTAAGCTTACCAACTATCTTTATGGTCGTTTTTATGCTACTTTTATAAGTACTTTTCTCTTTTTAATTATAAATCTAATTATTTAGAAAATAACCTTCTACTTTAATTTTATAATTAGCATAGTAATCCGTCATACTAACGGATTTGGGAATAAATAATTTTAATTCATAGGTATCCGTTGATTGCTTAATAATTTCTTTATCAATTATTATATAGCAACCATTTTCATAAGAAAAACTACTTAAATTCTTAATACTAGTATTATTTATATTAAGACGTATTTTAGGACTTTCTCTGCCACATAAAAGTAGGCGATAATTACTAGTATCATTGTTATTCGTTACTCCTACTATATTTCCTTGTTCTTTTAAAGATTCAACATCAGTAATTTTATTTAAATCTTTTTTAATAGTATCTTGTAAATCTACTATTAAACCATTAGTAGTATAAAAGGTATGAATACTACTTTTATAAATATAAGTTCCGATATTAACAGCTAAAACAATAATTATTAAAACTACTATTAAAGCCTTCATAAGTTCTATTAAAATATAATTATTTAATATTTTTTCGTAAATAAATTGCATATATTAAAACCTAGAATCTATTCTAGAAACCCTTTCTTTTTATTCTTTTATTTATAGGATTAATTTTAGGAATAATATTATATCTAAATTGCAGTCAAAATGTTAAACAAAATATTGACTTAACACTAGCTTCCAGCTTAACAAACATTAAAGATAGTCATCAAAATCAAATATTAATTCATTTATTAATAATAAGTTTAATAATTATATCATCATGTTTTATAATTGGTTTTATCCCATTAATTATATATTATATATACGAAGGAGCATCTATTGGTTTTCTATTAGCATCATTCATTCACTATAAAAAAATTAAAGGTATCTATTATGCTCTAGTGTTTATATTAACAAATAAACTGTTACATTTAATATTATTATCATATCTTTTATATATCACATATAAATATATAAGAATTTTTATAAAAAATAATTATAAAATTACTAACCTTAATAATTATTTGCTAAGATGCTTTATAACACTTATTACAATATTATTAAATGATATATTTTTATATCATTATGGAAACACAATAATTAGTATTTTAATTTAAGAATAACTATTAATAATTGCAATTTTTTGCTACAATAAATACGTGATGTTTATGGAAAAAGTTGTAATTGGAATGAGTGGTGGAGTAGATTCCTCTGTTGCCGCTTATTTATTAAAAAAACAAGGATATGAAGTAATTGGTTTATTTATGCGTAATTGGGATTCACTAGTAAATGATGATATTAAAGGTAATCCAAATCTTAACAATAATATTTGTCCTCAAGAACAGGATTATAATGATGCTCTAGCAGTATGTAATCATTTAGGTATACCACTTCATAGAATCGATTTTGTTAAAGAATACTGGGATAATGTCTTTACTTATTTCTTAGATGAATTAAAAAAAGGAAGAACGCCAAATCCCGATTTAATGTGTAACAAATATATTAAATTTGATCTATTTAAAAAAGAAGCTAAAAGATTAGGTGCTGATTATATTGCAACCGGTCATTATGCCAGAATTGTTGGTAATAGGCTTTTAAGAGCTGTTGATTTAAATAAAGATCAAACATACTTCTTAGCTCAAGTAAGTGAAGATGCTTTAAAAGATGTGTTATTCCCTATTGGTGATCTAACAAAACCAGAAGTACGTGAAATAGCCAAAATGCAAAATATTCCTACCGCAACCAAAAAAGATTCAACTGGAATATGCTTTATTGGCGAAAGAAATTATCAAAAATTTGTATCAAACTATTTAAAACCAAATCCGGGTGATATAATTGATATAGATACAAACAAAATAATTGGTACACATACTGGTTTAATGAATTATACAATCGGTCAAAGACGAAATGTAGGAATATCAGGTAATTTAGAGAAACACTTTGTAGTAGGTAAAAACGTTGCTAAAAATAAACTTTATGTCGCATTTGGAGAAGATAGTGAGTATTTATATTCAGATTCTTGCATTATCGAAAACGTTAACTTTTTATGTCAGACAAGACATACATTTTGTACCGCAAAATTTAGATATAGAGGACCAGATTATGAAGTAATACTAGAATATCTTGAAAATAATGAAATATTAGTTAAATACCCTGAAAAAGTTAAAGCTGTAACTCCAGGTCAAGCATGCGTACTATATTTAGGAGAACAATGTTTAGGTTCAGGAATAATAAAAACTGTTATGAAAAATGGTGAAAAACTTTGGTATTTATAAGAAAATATAAAGTACTATTCTAGTGCTTTTTTTTTTACAAAAATTTACTCCACTACTTGACAATCAGTTGTCAATTAAGATATGATTAAAATGTAAAGAAAGTAGGTAAAAACATAATGAAAAGATTAAACGAAATACTTCAAGAATTAGGAATATCAAAAGTAAGATTAGCAAAATATTTAGGTGTTTCTAGACAAATGGTTTATAACTATCTTGAACTTAAATCATTAAATGAATGGCCAAAAGAAAAGAAAATAGCGTTATTAAAATTATTAGATATAGAAGATGGAGAAGAGGATACATTAAAGGATATTGATGTAACAACAGAATATTTAGTTGAAGTGGAAGAAAGATTAAACAAAGCATTAAAATCTACTTCAAACAATGAATATTTAGATTTAAAAGGATTAAAAAAAGAAGAACAACAATTAGTTAGTGATATAACATATTTAATTAAAGATAAATTATTAGAAGAAGAGAATAGAGAAGAGAGGTATTATACTCTACTATACACTTTTCATTTATTACAATGTGTTGACAATATAGAAGAAATAAAATATCTATTAGCCTATATGTCAAAATATGCTGGTTTCACTAATCCAAATGAATTTAAATTTAATGAAAACAAACAATTTATGTTTGAAGGTATTATTCACTCAGCCTTTAATTTATATCTTAATGGTAACCCTTCAAAGAGTAGAGTAATAGAGTCAAGAAAACGTTTTGTTGAGGAAATTGAATCTCGTAATGAAGAAAAATTATCACGTACTCAACAATTAAACACAATTAGATTTCAAGCATTACGTGAATTAGGTTACACCACTATTAATACAGAAAATGCTTCTGAAGTATTTGAAAAAATAGCAGAAATTGAATCAAGATCAAGTAAATAAATATATATTTCAAAATTTTACAACTACTCCTTCTCTATTTATTAACGATTCAAGTGGAGAAGGGAGTTTTATTTAATACTATATATTATTCGACCATCATATTAAGATGATAAATTAAATACAACTTATCATCTTTTTATCATAAAATACAACTTCCTATAATATATATTATGTTAACCAATACATATTTAAAAAGAAAAGAACTGTTTATTACCAATCATTATATAATATCCCCTGCTATCACTATTTTATAATTAAATCTTAATAAGTTAGTTATCAATAAACTAATTTTTTATTTGCAAAATTACATTCTCTCATAATCATTTATATATATATATAAATTTTTGTTATATAAATTTTTTCATATGCTTATTAATTAACATTTATTTTTTATTCAAATTATATTTTATACATTATATTAATTATAAATTATTATTTTGTATATTACCTTATTTATTTATTAGTAAATATAAAACTTAAATTTTTTAATTTATATATAACGATCATTCAATAATGCAAATTCTCTATTTTGTACTCCACTATCTCCTACTATTTTTTACTTTACATTTAGTTTACATAATAAATTACAACACAAATTCAGTTAAAATAACTACAATTAAGCCGAGTAGAGTACCTAAAACAATATTCTTTTTACTATACTTCTCTACTTCTTTAAATATTTCATTAAAACTAATAGAAACCATAATACCAGACACAAATAAAAGTATTAAACTAATAAGTAAATTAGATAAAAATCTATATAAAAACAAATACGCAACAACGGCTCCTATTGTTTCAGCAAAACCGCTTATTAAAGTATAAATAAATGCCCTACTCTTTTTATTTGTTCCATAATACGTCGGAATAGCAATCGCAATACCTTCAGGTATATTATGAAGCATTATTGCAACACTAAGCTTAATTCCTAAATTAATATTTATGGTTGATGATAGAAAAGTAAGAATTCCTTCCGGCATATTATGAATCATTAATCCTATCATTGAAAGTATTCCTATTTTTTCTAAACTATTTGAATTATTTTTACTAGTAAACCTATCAATAATCTTAATAATTAAATTTCCAATAACCAGCATTCCAAGTAAAACAATAGCAGCAACAAATAAATTATATTCTTTTAGCAAATAAAAGAAACCATCAGGTATTAATTCAAATAAAGAAATAAAGAACATAATAGAGCCTGAAAATGCTAAAGAAAAACCAATAAATCCGTTAACATTCTTTGGTTTTAAATATATAAAGAAATATCCAATCGTTGTAGATATTCCCGCTAAAAAAGTAATTAAAAATGGTATATAAAAATTATTCATATTAAACTATATGAAATAAAATTAAAAAATAACCATTAATTACCATAATAAACAAAAGAAAAATTACCATACTATTATTAGGAGGTAATTATGAGTAGATATAATGCAAAAGCAAGATCTAATGCAAATAATAGCAAATGTCATTCAAGAGCTAATGAAAATGCTAAAGCAAATGAAAATAACGCTAGATCTAAATAATGAATTAAACTATCTAGGAAAGTATTCATCATAGTCCTTCTTAAGAGTTTCGTTATCTAAATGAGTGTAAATTTGAGTTGTGGCTAGATTTTCATGACCTAGAAGTTCTTGAATTATTCGCAAATCAGCTCCATTTTTAAGTAAATGAGTTGCATAAGTATGTCTTAAGGTATGAGGAGAAACATTTTTCTTTATACCTTTTTTTATGCATTCTTGTTTAATAATTCTAAAAATATATTGTCTAGATAATTTATTTCCCATATTATTTAAAAAAATATAAGTACTATTCTTCTTATTAATAGAAGTCCTATAGTTATTTATATAATCATTTAATACATTTTTAGCAATATCTCCAAAAGGAACAATTCTCTCCTTTTTGCCCTTCCCCATTACTCTAATTAAATTTTCATCCATATCAACATTAGCCATTTCTAAATTAATAAGTTCACTAATTCTAAGTCCTGAAGAATAAAAAAGTTCTAAAATTGCCTTGTTTCGAGCATCATATGGCGTATTTATTTCAATATCTAATAAAGATGTTACCTCTTCTAAAGAAAGCACTGTAGGCAGGCTTTTATCTAATTTTGGAGACTTAAATTTAGTCAAAGGATTATCTTTTATCTTTTCTAATCTTTCTTCATAATTATAAAAAGATTTCAAAGCACTTAAACTATGAGAAACACTTTTAGGAGATTTACTACTAATTGCTTTTAAGTATTTTTTTACATCATCATCATTAATTTTAAGTAAATCCTTATTAACATATTCATTAAACATAGATAACTCTAAAATATAAGAATTAACCGTATTAACACTATAATTTTTTTCATATCTTAAATAGTTTTCATATTCTTTAATATAATCATCGTTCATACAATAACCTCTACTATAAATTATACATATATCTTTAAAAATAATCAAATTTAATATATAATAAAAAGGCAAAGGAATGACTATTATGGAATTATTAGCAAATGATATTAGACCAATTAAATTAAATGATATATATGGACAAAATCATCTTATAGGTGAAGGTAAAATCCTAACTAATTTAGTAAAAAATAAAAAATTATTTTCTATGATATTTTATGGTAATCCTGGTTGTGGTAAAACAAGTATCGCAAATGCCTTAGTTAATGAATTAAATATGCCATATCGTATGTTAAACGCTGTAATGAATAAAAAAACAGACTTTGATATCGTAATCGAAGAAGCTAAAATGAATGGTCAAATGATTCTTATAATTGATGAAATTCATAGAATGAACAAAGATAAACAAGATATTCTTCTTCCCTACTTAGAAAATGGTAAAATTATTATGATAGGTTTAACAACATCAAATCCTTATCATAGTATTAATCCAGCTATAAGATCAAGATGTCAAATCTTTGAGGTAAAATCTCTTAAACCTGAAGATATCGTTAAAATTCTTATTAAAGCTAAAGACAATTTAGAAGGTATTCAAATCGATGACAATTGTATAAATATTATTTCATCTTCTTCAAATGGAGACGTTAGAAGCGCTTTAAATTTACTAGAAATGGCTTATTATAGTTCAACAGATCATATCATAACTGAAGATGTTTTAAAAAGTATTAATGCTAAACCAATAATATATATTGATAAAAATGATGATAATTATTATAACTCAATAAGTGCCTTACAAAAATCAATTAGAGGTAGTGATGCAGATGCAGCAGTTTATTATTTAGGTGTATTATTAGAAGCCCAAGATTTAGATATAATTTTTCGAAGATTATCAGTAATTGCTTATGAAGACATCGGTCTAGCTAACCCATCTATCGGTCCAAAATTAGATGCTGCTATTAATGCTGCAACCCGAGTTGGTTTTCCTGAATGTATTATTCCATTATCAGAAATAGTAATTGAAATGGCTTTATCTCCTAAAAGCAATAGTGCTTATCTAGCAATTGATAAAGCATTAACTACAATTAGAACTAAAAACTGTGGAAGTGTTCCTAAACATATTCATACCAATAGTAAGGATTATTTATATCCTCATAATTATAAAAATAGCTGGGTTAAGCAACAATACTTGCCCGACAATATCAAAAACGAAAAATTTTACTATCCTAAAAATAATGCTTACGAAAACAATCTTAATAAAATAGATAACGAAAAGAAAAAACAATAACCAATAATAAAATATTAGACGATAAATCTAATATTTTTATTTAGTAATATCATTAATTACATAACTTGCACATAATAATCCGGCAACACCTGGCATATAGCACACTGTGCCAAGTACCTTATCTTTATTCTTAGTTGGAACTTCAGTAGAAGAAACAACTTTAAATTTAGTTCTAATACGATTTTCTTTAACTTTCTTTCTTAATGTTTTAGCAAGTGGATCTCCACTAGTTTTATCAAGAGTAGTAATTGATAATTTAGATGGATCAGTCTTGTTTGCTGTTCCCATACTTGAAACTAATTTATATTTATTAGCATGTTTCATAAGTAATAACTTAACTTTAACATCATCACAAGCATCAATAACATAATCATATTTATTAACTAATAAATCATTAAAATTATCCTCAGTTATAAACTTATATATTATTGAAATATTTGCGTTTTTATTAATACTCAAAGCTCTTTCAGCTGCTGCTTCACATTTAGATATTCCAATATTTTTATTATTGGAAATAATCTGTCTATTTAAATTAGATTCTTCAACAACATCACCATCAACAATAGTTATGTTTTTAACACCAGACCTAACTAATGCCTCTAACGCATATCCTCCTACACCACCAAGCCCAACAACTAACACTCTTGCTTTTTCTAACTTAGTAAAACGATCTTGTCCAAATAACGCTATTAATCTTTCAAACATATTATCCCTCCAAAATAAAAACCTAACTAGACATCAATTGTGATAAAATCCCGCATTCTCGCAGGTGGGCATCACATAAAGAACTTTAGGATTCTAACTCTTTGAGCTAGCATTCAACACCATCCTTTAATTAGATTCCCTTACATCACACATAGTCGGTTTTATGTAAATCGACATCTATTAGGTAATTTAATTATATCAAATGTTTTTATATTTAACAATTAGATTATAATCTTTTTACATTATTTTTTACAAAACTAAAAAAGAGATAAAATAACTTATCTCAATATATTAATTGTCTTAGTATACTTATTTATCATAAGAATCTTATTAACATTTTATTAAAGATTTTGGTTTATTATTTAATGAACCAATATAATATTTTTCAAGTAATTGAACACTATATTTATATCTATTATATGCTTCATTATAATTACCTTGTTCAATTTGTGTAACACAATAATCAACTATATTATCATAAATATAATTATAAATTAAATTAGAATCAATTTCTTTTCCAATTGCTTCAACAATTTTTGGTGCAATATCATAATAATGTTTTTTATCGTCAGTAGATACAAAATTATCTCTAAACCATCTTAAAACTATTAATTCATAACAATTATCATCAAAATTTTCTTGCATATATCTCATACATGCAGTTGTTAAAAAGCAACTAATATCAGTTGTCTCTGTTGGATTATCTCCTGTTTTTGTAACTAAAGTACCTTTTTTTTCTCCATTATATTTAATATGAATTGATTCATTATGAATATCACGTGGATCATTATCATAAATATCTACATGATCCTTACCACGTTTATCTTCACGGGCTCCAATCCAAGTTCCGCCTTCTGTCTGTTTCGTTTCATTTCTCATATATATCCATCTCCTTTATTTTATTTTTTAAATCAATTATTGCATATAATAAATCTTCCCCTACGCGGGATAAATCAGCATCTTTAAATTCAATACAATCATATGCAAAAGCAATTAATTCCTCATAATCAATTAAAAATATATCCGTATTAACATTTATAAAACTAATACAATTAAAATATATTTTTATATAAATATTTATAAATTTTTTAACATCATCATCAAGTTTATTGCTGCTTGCAAATTCAATAGTGTTTAAATCCGCAATAATTTTTCTTAATAAATCCAAAATAATTTTTCTATCTTTCATATATATCACCTTTCATTTTAATTTATAATTATTAATATTTTTTAAATCGCTGGTTAATAAACTAATATAATATTTTTCAAGTAATTGAATACTATCTTTATATCTTTTGTAAGCTTCATTGTAATTTCCATTTTCAATTTGTGTAACACAATAATCAACCACGTTATCATAAATATAATTATAAATCAAATTAGAATCAATTTCTTTTCCAATTGCTTCAACAATTTTTGGTGCAACATCATAATAATGATTTTTATCATCAGTAGATACAAAGTTATCTCTAAACCATCTTAAAACTTTTAATTCGTAACAATTATCATCAAATTTTTCCTGCATATATCTCATACATGCAGTTGTTAAAAAGCATTTCTCATCTTCATTTTTATTATTTTCAAAACAATTTAATTCAGTCATAAATATCTTAGCATTTTCTATTTCAGTGATAATATTATTAACATCATAACTGATATTTTTATAAAGTTCTTCTACATTACATAAACTATCAACTAACTTTTTAATACTTTCAAATTGTAATTCATTAATACTAGAAGCATTAGTACTAGAACATATTTTGAGCCAAGAACTTACAATTTTATTTATTTGTAGTAATGCATTATATTCATTTTTGTTTAAAGTAAATTTAAGATTAGCAATATCATAATTTTTTAAAAAATTATAAATATATAATGAAAGATAATATAAATGCTTATTTCGATAAATTAAATCATCTTCTTGATAATCTTTAATTTTCTTTTCAAATTCATGCACATGTGATTTCAATTTTTATCATCCCTCCTTTTCTTCAGCATAACAACTTTTCTAACACATATTATAAATATATAATAAAAAAAGTCAATATATAGCAAAACAATTATAGAAAATTATATAACATTTAACATTGTTAAAAATTAATATAATACAAAATTATTAGTAATGTTATAAGTGCACTAAAAAAGAGATAAAATAATTTATCTCAATAAACTAATTTCCACTTGCTTTCCATCTTTCAAGTACATCACAGTTAGCTGAATACGGAAGTGGATCAGGTAAATCCATTTTAATTAATAATGGTATTTTAAATGCATTACCAAACGATACTAAAGTACCAGCTTGCAAAGAATTAAGTTTTTCAATTATATCGCTAGATACATTAGGAAGCATTTTTTCAATATATTCTAAATCTTTAGGATGTGTCATCTTAAGAACTAAGAAATTACTCATTTGAGCAACAACTGTTTCTGATATATCAACAGGTCTTTGACTAATCAAATCAATAATAACTCCATATTTACGTCCTTCTTTAGCAATTCTTTCAAATATATTATATCCTAATAAGAACTTATCATTATCGTTTTGAACATATCTATGTGCTTCTTCTAATATTAAATGAAATGGTATCGAAGCTCTAACTTTTCTCTTCTTAGCAAAATCAAAAATCATTTTAGAAATAATTTTAACTATAACTTTAGCAAGAGCATCATCTATATCTTCTAAATTAACATTAATAATTTGACTTCTTCTTGAATTTAAAACAATTAACTTAGAAATATATTGTTCTAGTGATATATATTTATCAAATTCAAAATATTTACCATTTTTACTATTTATAATTGAATTTAATCTTACTTTTAATATTATAGCCGAATCTTGCATTATTCTATTATTTAAGAAACCTTCCCCAATTAATGCGAAATCTAATGCTTTAGCAAAATCTTTTAAATTGTAAAAGGCATTATCATTAACTTCAATTTGGCTCTCTAATTCCGGATTCATATGACTTGCTAAATATTCATTAATTAATACACTTTCACCAAATTCACCTTTATTGTCAATTTGAAAACAATTTGCAAATCTTCTTGTATAACCAATTCCCTTAAGTTCCGCATTAACATTAAATTCATTAGTAGAACAAGATGCTAATATTTGGAATATATCATTCTTTTTACCAGAAGCATTTTGATTAGAAAATAATACACTTTGAATAGCTGATGCAATCAAATGATTTTTAAGTTTATTAACATTATCATTATTTTCACTAAATATTTTAGCAAGTTTACTAGCTCTTTCTATAATTGTTAATTGACTGTGATTTTCAGCATTTAAAAGTAATGCTAAATCATCATTAGAAAGTAAATAAACAGGAATTTGTAATAATTCATCCCCCTGTTCAACAGGATTAGTCGTAATAAACTTATATTGATAATTCGGATTTATTTGATTAATGCTTTTAAATGCATTTTTATATTCTCCATAAGCATCAAATATAAATAAATTCGCATTATAAGTTAAAATTTTTGGATTTAAAAATATATTTTGGATTATTCTTGATACTGAACATGATTTACCAGAACCTGAATTACCAAATATAGCCATATGATTAGAAAATAAGTCATTTATACCAGCATATATCTTACGATTTTCATATATAGGACTCTTGCCAATATATAAACTCTTTTCATCATCTTTACCCATAATAATATCTAATTCTTCATTATTAATTACTCTTATTGTACTATTTAAAGTCGGTTTCTTTATTGTACCAGCAATAAACCTAGTTCCTACAAATTCACCAAGTAATTCAATTTTAATAGATTCTTCATCTATATTTTTAACCTCTCCTAAAAGTTTAGTACTATCATTTTCAAACACAACATGTAAATTCATTAAATTTTGAATAACACTTGCATCTTTATTAATTGCAACAATAACAATATTATCACTTATAAATTTAATTTTTCCAAACACATTAATCTACCTTCTATTCTATAAAAAGTATAACATAAAAATATAATAAAAAAAATCAAAATAATTCACACTTCACTATTTTTATGAATAATTACAAACTCTACACATCATAGAGTGCATAAATAAAAGTACTATGTTACCATTTAATTATCTAGGAGGCATTTATAATGAATAATATAGAATCTGAACTATTAGAAGGAGTAAAAGAAGTAGAACAAATTAAAGAAATGTATAAATTTATATCAACTTATAATGTGTATAAACTTTTATTAGCACATTGTAAAAATAAAGAATATAATTTTCATCTATTTTATCCAGACACTGAATTTTACCCTCCAGAATGTTATCAAAAACAAGTTTATGAATTACTTTCATTATTTAAGGATAACGAATTATTATATTTGAATTCATCATATTCTATTAAGAAAATTATATCTTTCTTAATAGATAGTAACACCCTTTTAGTAATTTATCCTTTTAAACATAATTTTTCTATTAATACAGAAGTTATTGATTTAGAATATGAAATTATAAAAATTAACAATAACAAAGCAACAAATATTGAATATCAATCCATCAATGAAAGCCCACATTATTATGTATTCAACAATGTCGATGAAATTATAAATACATTTGCTCCGTGGGATTATCTATATAATAATGAAATAATAATAACACCAGGATATTACTTAAATGATAAACTACCATATTATAATAATATTGATATTAATGATATTTTAAAAATTCAATCAATAGATGTAATACATGAAAAGATTAAATCAGTTAAAGATGCTAAAATGAAAATATTAAAAAAATTATAGATCATGAGTCTATAATTTTTATTTTAATTTATCTTTTAATATTTCATTAACTTTAACCGGATTTGCTTTTCCTTTAGTTTCTTTCATAACTTGTCCAACAAAGAATCCAAATAAATTTGTTTTACCATTATGATAATCTTCTATTTGTTTTTGACTATTTGCTAAAATATTATCTACAATTTTAATTAATTCACTATCATCAGATATTTGAACCATACCTTCATCATTAATTATTTTATCAGGCTCTTCTCTTCTTTCTAAACATAAATTAAATAATTCTTTAGCCTGCTTAGAAGATATTTTATTCTCACTTAAATTGCTAATAATGACACTTAATCGACTAGGCGTTACAAAGCATTCATCTATTTCAATATTTTCTTTAGAGATATATCCTAATATAGTTGAAATAATCCAGTTAGCTGCTATTTTAGCATCAATTCCTAATTTAATACATTCTTCAAAGTATAAAGCAATCTTCTTTTCTTTAACTAATATATTTGCATCATAACTAGATAAATTATACTCACTCATATAATTATTTTTACGTTCATAAGGAAGTTCTGGTATTGATTTAAATATTCTTTCTTTCCATTCTTCATTTATTTTAATTTTAGGAATATTAGGCTCTACAAAATATTTATAGTCAATCGCATCAACTTTAGAACGCATTCTAATTGTTGTACAACTTACATCATCAAACCTTCTTGTTTCTTGTTCAATTTTATCTTGCTCACCATTCTTAATTAAATCAAGCTGTCTTTGAACTTCATAATTTATAGCATCCCTAACTCCACTAAATGAATTAACATTTTTAATCTCAACTTTAGTTCCAAGTTCATCCGTATTACTTAAAGAAATATTTACATCACATCTAACTTGTCCTTTTTTAGAATCAGCATCAGATATTTCTGTATATTGATAAATACTTCTCATATATTCTAAGAAAGTAATAACATCGTTTACGTCATGAAAGCAAGGTGTTGTAACAAGTTCTAAAAGAGGTACTCCTGCTCTATTATAATTAATTTTACTTGCCTTCTCTTCATGAGTCATCTGAGCTGAATCTTCTTCTAAATGAATATTATCAATTCCGACTTTAAATACACTTCCATCTGCTCTTTCAATATCAATAAATCCATCATATCCAATTGGAGCAGGTATCGTATTTTGTGTTATTTGATATCCTTTAGGTAAATCAGGATAGTAATAATTCTTTCTTTCAAAATATAAATATTCCGGTTGTTTACAATTTAGAATCTTACTCATCAATAGACCCATTTCAACACATCTTTTATTTACCACAGGAAGAGTTCCCGGAAAAGCCATATCAACAGGTCTAACATTTATATTAGGAGTATCAGAATAACCATTCTTAGCACTTGAAAATACTTTACTATTAGTTTTAGAAACCTCACAATGCATCTCAATTCCAATAGTTATTTTATAATCATTCATGATTTACCTCCTTAGCAATTTGATTTTTATAAGGCATAACACTTTCTAAAGCATAAGCAATATTTAAAACATTTTGATCATCGTAGCAGTTACCAGTAATATTTACACCAACAGGTAAATTGTCTATAAAACCATCCGGAATAGTTATTGAAGGAAATCCTCCAAAATTACCAACTTGTAAAAATTCATCAAGTACAGAAGTGTTTTTATCAATCATATCTAAAGATCCATCAATATGTTTAGCAGCACCTACTCCAACTGGCATAATCATTGCATCATACTCTTCAAAATATTCTTTTATTATATCAACAATTAATCTTCTAACTCTTTGAGCATTAATAAAATATCTCTCTTGATTTTCTTTTTGTAAAACATAAGATCCAATTATAAATCTACGTTTAATTAAAGAAGAAAAGTTCTTAGTACGATAATTCTTCATCATTTCAATGTAATTTTTACCATCTTCTCTAGGTCCAAAAATAAATCCAGTTAAATTAGACATATTACTTGTTGCTTCAGCACATGATAATACGACATAAACTGATGGTAAGGCATTAAGAATCTTTTTATCAATAGAAACACCTGTAACACTTACTCCTAGTTCTTCTAATTTTTTAATTGTTTCATGATATATTTCTAAATGTTTTTTAAGTTCATCATTCATATTAGGATAATTTTCTTCATCAATTAATTCCTTAATATAAAATAATTTTTTACCCTTAATATTTTTATCTAAATTGTCATATAAATGCATATTTGTTGAATCAAATGAAGTCATATCATTTTCATCAATACCTTTCATATTATCTGTAACAATTGCTGCATCTTCAACACATCTAGTTAAAACTCCACATGTATCTAAACTTGAAGCGAAAGGAAATAATCCATATCTCGAAATCATCCCATAAGTAGGTTTATAGCCAACAATACCACAAAATGCAGCAGGCTTACGAATTGAATCTCCGGTATCACTACCTAAAGCATAAGGATAAACTCCAGCAGCAACTGCAGCAGCACTACCGCTTGAAGAACCAGCACACATTCTTTTAGTATCCCATGGATTACGAATAACTCCAGTATGAGCTGTTGTACCAGTACCACCCATTCCAAATTCATCTAAAGCTGTTTTATTAACCCCAACAGCACCATGTTTTTTTAAATTAGCAACTGCAGTAGCATCAAAAAATGGTACATAATCTTTTAAAGTATTAGATGAACCAGTTGATAATATATCTTTAGTTGAATAATTATCTTTAATACCATAAGGAATACCAGAAAGCAAATCTTCAGTAACAGGCATTTCCTTAACATCATCCATGATAGTTACAAAAGCATTACACTTTTCATTCAATTCATGTGATTTTTTCAAAGATTCATTAATTAAATCTCTACTATTAATTTCACCATTTTTAAGCATTTCATGTAATTTTACGATACCAAATTCTGTCATTATCCCACCACCTTTGGAACTTCAATTTCACGTCCATCATATCTATCACAATTCTTAAGTAAGTCTTCGATAGGTACACTTTCTTCTTTAACATCTTCTCTTAATGTATAAGTAAAATCATCTAATGCATGAGTCATAGGTTCTATCTTTTCTATATCAGGAAAATCTGCTATAACATCCATTTGTTTTTCAATAATATCAAACTCTTTTAAAACTAATTCATTTTCTTCATCAGTTAAGCCAATAAGTAACTTATCAGCATAATCATTTACCATTTCTTTTGTAAATTTACTCATTTTTCATCATCCTTCTCTATTTTTATTCCTAATTCTTTCAATTGTTTTAAAGAAACATCACTTGGTGCCTCACTCATTAAATCTTGAGCACTTTGAGTTTTAGGAAATGCAATAACGTCTTTAATATCATCAGTACCAGAAAGTACCATTACAAGTCTTTCAACACCTGGAGCAATTCCAGCATGTGGTGGAACTCCATATTTAAAAGCTTCTAGCATAAAACCAAATCTTTTTTCAGCTTCTTCATCACTTATTCCTAAAGCTTTAAATACCTTAGCTAAATCATCTTTTTTATGATTTCTAACTCCCCCACTGGCAAGTTCATAACCATTAACAACTAAATCATAACTTCTTGAAATACATTTTTCAGGTTCATTAATCGTATTTATATCTTTTATCATTGTAAATGGATTATGTTCAGCTTTCCATCTTTTTTCAGTTTCGCTATATTCAAAGAATGGAAAATCTGTAATCCAAACAAAATTTAATTTATCTTTTGGTATTATATCTAAAGTTTTAGCAATCTTTATTCTAAGAGCACCTAAAGCAGCATAAACAACTTTTGGCTTATCAGCAACAATTAATATTAAATCATTATTTTTAACATCATAAGTATTTTTTATTTCTTCTAATTTTTCATCTTCTAAGTTCTTAGCAATAACACCATTAAATTGATCGTTATCATATTTAAGCCAAGCCATTCCTTTAGCACCATATATTCTAGTAAAATCAATTAAATGATCAATATCAGTTCTTGAATACTTATCACCATTATTTCTAACTATTAAACATTTAGCAATTCCACCATTTTCAATATTTTGTCTAAAGACATTCATTCTTGTATTCTTTAAAATCTCAGTTAAATCTAAAAGTTTCATATCAAATCTTGTATCAGGCTTATCAGAACCATAATTTTCCATAGCATCTTGATATGTCATTCTTGGAAAGTCATCAAGTTCAATATTTTTAGTATCTTTAACTATTTTTTTAATCATACCTTCACAAACATTCCAAACATCTTCTTCCTGAGCAAAAGACATTTCTAAATCTATTTGTGTAAATTCTGGTTGACGATCAGCCCTCAAATCTTCATCTCTAAAACATTTAGCAACTTGATAATATTTTTCAAAACCACTAACCATTAATAATTGTTTAAATATTTGTGGTGACTGAGGAAGTGCATAAAAAGAACCTTTATTAATCCTTGATGGAACAAGATAATCTCTAGCTCCTTCTGGTGTACTTTTACAAAGTATTGGTGTTTCAATTTCTAAAAAGTCTAAATTATTTAAATACTCTCTAGCACTTTTTATTATTTTATGTCTTAAAATAATATTATTCTTAAGATTTTCTCTTCTTAAATCAAGATAACGATATTTAAGACCAACACTTTCATTTACATCTTCATCATCATATACATTAAATGGTAAAGCATCACTAGTACTTAAAATTTCTAAATCACTTGCCATTAATTCAATTTTTCCTGTAGCAATCTTAGGATTTATCATTTCTTCATCTCTTAAAATAATCTTACCTGTAACTTTAATACAATATTCATTTTTTAGAGATTCAGCAATTTCAAATTCTTGCTTTAAAAATCCTCTATTAAATACTACTTGTATAATACCAGAACGATCTCTTAAATCAACGAATATGACACCACCCATATCTCTTCTTTTATTAACCCAACCAAATAAAGATACTTCCTTATCTAAATCTTTTTCAGTAAAATCATTATTGTTAAATTTTTTCATATTTCTTCACCCTTCTTTAATAAAAAAAGAGTCTAGCTTTGTAAGGGCGAGAATCCCGCGGTGCCACCTTACTTTTCTAGACTCAATTTATTTTTATCACATTTACTGCGTTTTATGTTATTTGAAAAATTGTTCTTCATCTAAATATTCACAAGGCATTTACACCAGCTAGCCCTCTCTTCTGTTTCAAAAATAGATTACTCATTTTTCCATAAAAATTCGATATGTACTAATTTTACTCTAAAATCATATCTTTGTCAACACTAAATTTGGGCAAGTATAACTTTTAACCTTTCATAAAATTCATTTATTGTGCCATTATTAAATATGTAATAATCAGCATATGCAATAGGTCCTGCTTTAGCAATATTTTCTATTTCAGAAATATCTCTTTTTATAGCATCTTCTTTATTAAATGGTCTTTCTATTCTTTCACTAAGTCTTTGATAACGAAGTTTTTTATCTGCTACAATAGCTATAGTTGTCATATCAAACTCATTTTGTAAAATCTTAAGTTCATCCCAAGAATAAAGTCCATCTAAAACAACATTATTTTCTTTAGCAAGTTCCTTTATTCTAGGTAGAAGCACCATAGCATAAGCTCCCATACCAAGCTCACTTCTTAACTTTTCCCTCATCATCTTTTCATTATCCGGAGTAACTTCAAAACCTTCTTCTTTAAGTTTTTCCATTGTAACTCCCCCAAAATAAACTTTTTTATATCCTATTTCTTCTAAATAGCCACTAGCAATAGATTTACCACTACCGCACATGCCAACAATTGCAATTATTTTTCCCATAAGCACCTCTAAAATTCACATGAACCTGGAGTTCTTGGATAAGGAATAACATCACGAATATTTTCAATACCAGTTAAGTACATAATAAGTCTTTCAAATCCCATCCCAAACCCTGAGTGAATGCATCCGCCATAACGTCTTAAATTTAAATACCAATCTATAGTATCTTTATCAGCTCCAAGTTCTTCCATACGAGCAAGTAAAACATCAAGTTTTTCTTCTCTTTGAGAACCACCCATTAATTCACCAGCACCAGGAACTTCCAAATCAACTGCAGCTACTGTTTTACCATCTTCATTAAGTTTCATGTAATATGCTTTAATATCTTTTGGCCAGTTCTTAACAAATACAGGTCCATTAAAATGCTTAGTTAACCATTTTTCATGTTCTTTAGCTATATCATCATCATAATCCGGAGTAAATTCCCATTCTTCACCACTATTTTTAAGTAAATTAATTACATCTTTATGGTCAATTCTAACAAAACTACTATTAACTACTTTTTCTAATTTTTCTTTTAATCCTTTTTCAACAAATTTATCAAAAAATTCAATTTCATCTGGACAATTTTCTAAAACATACTTAACAATATATTTTAAGAAATCTTCTTCAACATCCATCAAATCTTCTAAATCTGCAAAAGCAATTTCTGGTTCAATCATCCAAAACTCATTCGCATGTGTTTTAGTATTTGAGTTTTCTGTTCTAAATGTTGGTCCAAAAGTATAAATTTTACTAAATGCTAAAGCAAAAGTTTCCCCATGAAGTTGTCCAGACCCAGTAATAAAAGTCTTTTTATTAAATAAATCTTTACTAAAATCAACTTTTCCATCTCTTTTAGGTAAATTATCAAAATCAAAAGTAGTTACCTTAAACATTTGGTCAGAACCTTCACAATCCGCAGTTGTTAAAAGTGGTGTATGAACATAAATATAGTTTCTATCTTGAAAATATTTATGAATAGCATATGCAGCAACACTTCTAACTCTAAATACTGCTTGGAATGTATTAGCTCTTGGTCTAAGATATGCAATACTTCTTAAAAATTCCATGCTATGTTTTTTAGGTTGTAAAGGATAGTCTTCTGGACAGTCACCTAAAAGTTCAATAGTTTTTGCTTTTAGTTCGTATGCTTGACCACTACCCTCAGATTTTACATAATCGCCAACTACTTTAATACTCGAGCCATTATGAAGTTTCACAATTTTTTCAAAGTCATTTAAATCTTTAGTATAAACAACTTGTAAATGTTTAAAACTAGTACCATCAGAAAAATCAATAAAACCAAATTCTTTTTGAGGTCTATGATTTCTAATCCAACCACTAATTTCAATTTCTTTATTA
>ERZ827168.2393-NODE-2393-length-22020-cov-19.004917_pt1 | contig 22020 bp, 22 predicted proteins | sample MGYA00519868_ERZ827168 | MGnify/ENA primary metagenome ERZ827168 (study PRJEB31778, sample SAMEA3449271) | human gut metagenome | biome: human gut; feature: human-associated habitat; material: faeces | place: United Kingdom | collected 2010/2012 ...
GCACCACCATGCTGGCCGAGCAGTTTGGCCCCTGCCCCTTCAAGAACGCCAAGACCCCCGAGAACGTGTTCTTCGCACAGGCTAACGAGTACGTTGCCAACGGCAACTACACCGTGACCTGGGCTTTCAACTGGACTCCCGCTGTTGACGACTGGCGTGCCGCCGTTGTGGACGCTCTGAGCCAGTACACCACCAGCAACGGCAGCTGGGACAACGTCAAGACCGCGTTCGTGGAAGGCTGGGCCACCCAGTACGCCAACGAGCACTAAGTCCTGCGTGACTGACTGACGCTGACAGGCAACAATCCAGGCGGGGCGGGCGTAGCGCCCGCCCCGCCGTTCCCTACTCCGTGATGGTGTGAGCTGTTGTCCGAAGGTTTCGGGCAAGAGCTTGCACTATGACAAAAACCGCAGAACAGGAGTGAAAGCATGAAGCGATTACACGGAAAGCACGACCCTGCGGCACTGAGCAGCCGCCTGATCCGCCGGCCTATCCAGCGGATGGTATGGCTGTTCCTGCTGCCCACCTTCGCCGCCTTTTGCATCGGGTTTCTGTACCCGTTCCTGAAGGGCGCGTTCCTGTCCTTCTGTAAGTTCAAGCTGACCAGCCAATGGAAATGGGTGGGGTTTGACAACTATGTGAAGGCGTTCTCTGACAACAGCTTTGTCCATGCCTTCTGGTATACAGCGCTGTTTGCCTTCGTGTCGGTGCTGTTTATCAACGTGCTGGCCTTCACGGTGGCCTATTTCCTGACCAAGGGCATCAAGGGCTCGAACCTGTTCCGCACGGTGTTCTTCATGCCCAACCTGATCGGCGGTATCGTGCTGGGCTATATCTGGTCCATGATCTTCGACGGTATTCTGGTGAAGTACAATACCTCCGTGGTGCTGGAGACCCGGTTCGGCTTTTGGGGACTGATCATCCTGATGTGCTGGCAGCAGGTGGGCTATATGATGATCATCTACATCGCCGGATTGCAGTCCATCCCGGAGGATATGATGGAGGCCGCCCGCATCGACGGCGCCAGCAACTGGCAGGCCCTGTGGAAGGTGACTATCCCCAACATGATGAGCTCCTTCACCATCTGCATTTTCCTGACGCTGACCAACGGCTTCAAGCTGTTTGACCAGAACCTGGCGCTGACGGCGGGCCGTCCCTTCATCCAGCAGCCGGACGGCAGCGTCATCAAGACCACGGAGATGATGGCACTGAACATCTATAACGCCTTCTACTCCGGCGGCGGCAACAACCGCGGCGTGGGCCAGGCCAAGGCCGTGATCTTCTTTATCCTGGTGGCGGCCATCAGTCTGATCCAGCTCCAGTCCACCCGTAAAAAGGAGGTGCAGCAATAATGAAAACCAGTCTTGCCAAAAAGCATGAGCACAGCAAAGCCGCGCTGACCGTGGCCTTTGCGGTGATCTGCATTATCTATATGCTGCCCATCCTGATCGTGCTGATGAACTCCTTCAAGAGCAACGCCGCCGTGAACACAGAGACGTTCGCCTTCCCCAACGAGGAGAGCTTCGTGGGCCTGCAGAACTATATCAAGGGCATGACCTTCGGCAACTATCCGTTCATCAAGGCGGTGTTCTACAGCCTGTTCATGACGCTGGTGTCCTCGGCGCTGATCCTGCTGTGTACGTCCATGGCGGCGTGGTATGTGTCCCGCGTGGGCAGTCTGGTCAGCAAGATCGTGTACTACCTGTGTGTGTTCTCCATGGTGGTGCCGTTCCAAATGGTGATGTTCACCCTGTCCAGGACGGCCAACAAGCTCCATCTGGACACGCCTTGGACCATCCCCGTCATCTACCTGGGCTTCGGCGCAGGTCTGGCGGTGTTCATGTTCGCCGGGTTTGTGAAATCCATCCCGCTGGAGATCGAAGAGGCCGCTGTCATCGACGGCTGCGGGCCTGTCCGCACCTTCTTCCTGGTGGTGCTGCCCATGATGAAGCCCACGTTCATCTCCGTGGGTGTGCTGGAGATCATGTGGGTATGGAACGACTTTCTGCTGCCGTACCTGGTGCTGGATCGCACGAAGTTTATGACCATCCCCATCGTCATCCAGTATCTGAAGGGCAGCTACGGTCAGGTGGATATGGGCGCGACCATGGCGCTGATCCTGCTGAGCATCCTGCCGGTGATCATCTTCTACCTGCTGTGCCAGAAGCACATCATCAAGGGTGTGGCCGCCGGCGCGGTGAAGGGCTGATACAAGTTATTGAAGCGGGGCGGGCCTTTCGCCCGTCCCGCTCTATTTTATCTATTCTATGAGAGAAGTTGAAGTATGAAACGAAGCAGTGGTATTTTGATGGCCGTGTCCTCCCTGCCGTCGCCCTATGGCATCGGCACGCTGGGCAAGGCGGCCTATGAGTTCGCGGACTTTCTGAAGGACGCGGGACAGGACTATTGGCAGATGCTGCCTCTCGGCCCGACCAGCTACGGCGACTCGCCGTATCAGAGCTTTTCCGCCTACGCCGGCAACCCCTACTACATTGACCCGGAGCTGCTGGCGGCCGACGGGCTGCTGACGAAGAAGGAGTGCAGGGCCTGCGACTGGGGCAGTGATCCCCGGAACGTGGACTACGGCAAGATCTACGAGAGTCGGTTCGGCCTGCTGCGGAAGGCCTTCAAGCGGGGCTGGGAGCGGGACAGCGCGGAGGTAGCGGCCTTTGCGGCGGAAAACGCCCGGTGGCTGCCGGATTACGCGCTGTATATGGCCTGCAAGCGGCACTTCGGCATGAGGGCCTGGACGGAGTGGCCGGAGGACATCCGGCTGCGGGAGGAAAAGGCACTGGCGCAGTACCGGACGCTGCTGGCGGAGGACGTGTCGTTCTTCGTGTATGTGCAGTATCTGTTCTTCAAGCAGTGGAACGCGCTGCGGGACTACGTCCACCAGCTGGGCATCCGCATCATCGGCGACCTGCCCATCTATGTGGCCATGGACTCCGCCGATGTGTGGGCCGAGCCCCAGTTCTTCCAGCTGGACGACAAGCTCGTGCCTAAGGCGGTATCCGGCGTGCCGCCAGACTACTTCTGCGCCGACGGGCAGCTGTGGGGCAACCCGCTGTACGACTGGGACGCCATGCGTGACGATGGCTTCGGATGGTGGATACGGCGCATCGATGGCGCAGGAAAGCTGTTCGACGTGCTGCGCATTGATCATTTCCGGGGGCTGGAGAGCTACTGGGCCGTGCCCTACGGCGACACCACCGCCAAGAACGGCCAGTGGGTCAAAGGGCCTGGCATGGATCTCATCGACCGGCTGAAGGGCTGGTTCCCGCAGATCGAGTTTATCGCGGAGGATCTGGGCTATCCCACGCCGGGCGTGGCCCAGCTGCTGCGTGACTCCGGGTGGCCGGGGATGAAGGTGCTGGAATTTGCCTTCGACTCCCGGGACAGCAGCAGCTATCTGCCCCATACCTATGGGGAGAACTGCATCTGCTACACCGGCACCCACGACAACAGCCCGCTGATGCTGTGGCGCGAGGAGGCCAAGCCGGAGGACATTGACTACGCCCGGGAATATCTGGCGCTGACGGAGGACGAGGGCTTCCACTGGGGCGTGCTGCGAGGCGGCATGGGCAGCGTGGCCATGCTGTTCGTGGCGCAGATGCAGGACTACCTGGGGCTGGGTGCGGGACACCGCATGAACACCCCCGGCACGCAGGGCGGCAACTGGACGTGGCGGCTGCTGGAGGGCGAGCTGACACCCGCGCTGGCGAAGAAGATCCGGCACATGACGGAGCTGTACGGCCGCACGGAGAAGCTGCCGGAGGCGGACAAAGCGTAAAAAACACAAGGCTCATCACCTATTCCGGGTGATGAGCCTTGTTTGTATCAGGAGTTACTTCTCGTCCTTGCCGCAGCAGCGCTTGTACTCCACCTCCATGACAGAGGCCACCGTGTGACGGCCGTAGTCGTCCAGCGCGGCGTACTGGGTCAACAGTTGCTCGGTGTCGTCGGTAAGGTAAAAAGCTGCGTCATCGGACAAAGCCTTGATACCCAGCACCTGGCACATCTGCACCACCGTGTCAAAGGAAGACCCACCGACACCGTTGTGCAGGGCGCTGTTTATGGTGGACAGGGGAACGCCTACGGCGAACGCGAACTGGCGGACGCTGCGGTACTGCCGCGAGATCTCATCGCGGACGATCTTGGTCAGATTATCCATGTTTGTCCTCAACTCACTTCTTATTAGAATTACCAAAAATAGGTAGAGCTATTATAGCATGGCTTTTAACATCAGACAACCGAAAAAACAGGTTTTCATGAAAATTTAACATATTCCGTCTGCTCTGCGCTGCTCGGGCGGCAAATTCTTCTTTTATTTTCCCCGCCTGTATGGTAGAATAACCGTGCTATGAAGAAAAAAAAGCTGTTTTCCGGCCCGCGCACGGCAGCGGGCCGGCTGGCCGCGGATATGCTGCGGCGATATTACACCCACGACGTGGCCCGGGACAGTGCGGCGCTGACGTACTACCTGCTGTTTGCCATTTTCCCGCTGCTGATCTTTATCAGCACACTGCTGGGCCTGCTGGACCTGGACATCGCGTATATCACGTCGGTGCTGGAGCCGCTGCTGCCGGTGGACGTGGTGGATGTGATACAGTCCTATCTTGAGTACGTGTCCGCCAATCAGAGCCGCCAGCTGCTGTGGTTCAGCCTGGTATTCTCCATCTGGTTTCCCATGCGGGCCACCGGCTGCCTGATGCACTCGCTGCGCAAGGCCTTCGGCCAGCCCACACCGGAGAGTATGTGGCGCAGCCAGTGGCGCATCCTGCTGTTCACCGTATGGCTCATCGTGGTCATCGCGGTGACGCTGGTGCTGGTGGTCATCGGGCGGCGGGCGCTGGAATTCGTGGGGCAGTTCATCACCATGCCGGCTGGGTTCATCGAGGTGTGGAGCTATATGCGCTTCATCGTGCTGGCGCTGGTGATCACGGTGTCGCTGGTGCTGCTGTATGTGCTGGCCCAAGGGCGGCGGCAGCCGCTGCGGGAGGTCATGCCCGGTGTGTGCGGGTCGCTGGCGGCGTGGATGGTGCTGAGCATGGCGTTCTCCTACTATGTGGAGACCATGGGGCGCTATTCGGTGCTGTACGGCTCGATCGCCACGGTGATCGTGGTGCTGCTGTGGCTGTATATGTCAGGGCAGGTGCTGATACTGGGTGCGGAGTTTTCCGCCGCGCTGCTGGATGAAAAACGCGCCGGAGGTGCGAAGGAGGATATATGAGGATCATCATCGTAGGCTGCGGCAAGGTGGGCTATGCCATCGCCCAGCAGCTGACACAGGAAAAGCATGACATCACGCTGGTGGACGACGAGCCGGAGCATCTGAGCCGGGCGGACAGCACACTGGACGCCATGTGCCTCAACGGAAACGGCGCTTCCATCAGCGTGCTGATGGAGGCAGGTGTCCGCAGCGCCGATCTGGTCATTGCCGTCACCGGCGTGGACGAGACGAACCTGGTGTGCTGCCTGATCGCCAAGAGTCTGGGTGCGCGGCACACCGTGGCCCGGGTGCGCAACCCGGACTACCGGCGGGATGCGGATATGCTGAAGCGGGAGATCGGGCTGGACATGGTCATCAACCCCGACCTGGCGGCGGCACAGGAGATCGCCCGCATCCTCAGCTTCCCCGCCGCCATCTCCGTCGAGCCCTTTGCCGGGGGACGCATCGACATGATCGGCTTTAAGATGCAGGAGAGCGACACCATTTTGGGTCACAGTCTCAGCGACTTCCATCGGGAGCGCGCGGCGGAGGTGCTGATCTGCGCGGCCCAGCGGGGCGACGAGTTCATCATCCCCAACGGCTCGTTCGTGCCGCAGCTGGACGACCGGCTATATATGGTAGGTGCGAAGGCCGAGCTGCATAAGATGTTGAAATCCATGGGGCGCAGCTTGCAGCGGGTAAAGGACGTGTCCATTTTGGGCGGCAGCCGGATCAGTATGTATCTGAGCTGGGAGTTGGCCCGGACGGGGACGCGGGTACATATTGTGGAGCAGGACCACGACAAGTGCCTGCGGCTGTCCCAGGAGCTGCCGGACGCCATGATCATTGAGGGCGACGGCACGGACAACGACATGATCCGGTCGGAGAACCTGTTCGGCGCGGACGGCTTCGTGGCGCTGACGGGGCGGGACGAGGAGAACCTGTTGATGGCGCTGTCGGCCCAGAAGGCCGGCGTGCGGAAGGTGCTGGCCAAGATGACCCGCCCCAACTACATGGAGCTGGTGCAGGACACGGGGCTGGGGAGCATCATCAGCCCCAAGGACATCATCGCTAATCAGATCACCCGCTACGTCCGGGCGCTGGCTAATTCGCAGGGCATGGCGGTGGAGTCGCTGTATAAGCTGCTGGGCGGCCGGGTGGAGGCGTTGGAGTTCACCGTGAGCGAAAAGGGCTCGGAGCGGCTGGGCCAGTCGCTGAAGGACCTGGCGCTGAAACCGGGTATTCTGCTGGCGGCCATCGTGCGGGAGGGCCGCACCATCATCCCCGGCGGCATGACGGTGATCCGGGCGGGCGACCATGTGCTGGTGGTGACCAACGCCATGGGGCTGACGGACCTGAAGGATATATTGGCGTAAAAAACGCCCCCGAGGGGCGTTTTTTTCATATTCTCTCATACGCCAGCCGCGGCGTACCGTCGGCCACATGGATCACGCCGCAGCGGACGAACCCCGACCGCTCCAGACAGCGCTGCATCGTCACATTGGCCTCGTGGGTATCCGCCCGCAGGTGGGGCAGCCGGGTCAGCGCCCAGTCCACCGCCTCCGCCAGCACGCCGCGGCGCGTGCCGTCGCTGCCCAGCCGGTGCAGCGTGCCGTAGGGCGTATCGTTGTCCCGCCACGCGCCGTGGATGGTCTGATACGTAGGGTCGTCGCCGATGATAAAGGCGAACACGCCGTAGATAACGCCGCCGTCCTCCATCACGTACAGGTCGCCCCGCGCCGTGTCCTGCCGCAGCAGCACCTCCGATGGGTATCCGTTCACCCACTGGACGGTGTTGCCGTTGGCCCGCATGAAGCGGCGCGCGCTGTCGTAAATCGCCAGGGCGCGGGGCAAATCGCTCTCTGTCGCTCTCCGCACCATGGGTCAGTTCTTCAGGCTCTGCAGCGGGGCGGGGATGCGGCCGCCCCGGGCGATGAAGTCGGCGCTGGACGCCTCGTGTACCGGCATCAGCGGCGCACTGCCCAGCAGGCCGCCCATCTCCACCATGTCGCCCACGTCCGCCCCCTCTACGGGGATGATGCGGACGGCGGTGGTCTTGCTGTTCACCATGCCCACCGCCGCCTCGTCGGCGATGATGGCGGAGATGGTCTCCGCCGTGGTGCTGCCGGGCACGGCGATCATATCCAGTCCCACGGAGCAGACGCAGGTCATGGCCTCCAGCTTGTCGATGGTCAGCGTGCCGTCCAGTGCGGCGGCGATCATGCCCTCGTCCTCGGACACGGGAATAAACGCGCCGGACAGGCCGCCCACATGGCCGCTGGCCATGACGCCGCCCTTCTTCACCGCGTCATTCAGCAGCGCCAGCGCCGCCGTCGTACCGTGCGTGCCGCAGACGGCCAGCCCCATCTCCTCCAGAATGCGGGCCACGCTGTCTCCCACCGCCGGGGTGGGCGCGAGGGACAGATCCACGATGCCGAAGGGGGTATTCAGGCGGCGGGAGGCCTCCGAGGCCACCATCTGTCCCATGCGGGTGATCTGAAAGGCGGTCTTTTTGATCGTCTCCGCCACCACGTCAAAGGGCTGGCCCTTGCAGCTCTGCAGGGCATGGTACACCACGCCCGGGCCGGACACGCCCACATTGATGACGCTGTCGGCCTCGCCCACGCCGTGGAACGCGCCGGCCATAAAGGGGTTGTCCTCCACGGCGTTGCAGAACACCACCAGCTTGGCGCAGCCCAGCCCCTCCTTATCAGCGGTCAGGTGGGCGGTCTCCTTGATAATGTGCCCCATCTGGGCCACGGCGTCCATGTTGATGCCGGCCCTGGTGCTTCCCACGTTGACGCTGGAGCAGACCAGGTCGGTCTGTGCCAGCGCCTGGGGGATGGAGGCGATGAGCCGCCGGTCGCCGGTGGTATAGCCCTTCTGCACCAGCGCGGAATAGCCTCCGATGAAGTTGACGCCGCAGGTCTTGGCGGCGCGGTCCAGCGTCAGCGCCAGGGGGACGAAGTCCTCCGACCGGCAGGCCGCCGCCGCGATGGCGATGGGCGTGACGGCGATGCGCTTGTTGACGATGGGGATGCCGAATTCGCTCTCAATGTCGCAGCCCGTCTGCACCAGCTTCTCCGCGCGGGTGCAGATCTTGTCGTAGATCTTGTCACAGCAGCGGCGTATGTCCTCATCAGCGCAGTCCAGCAGGGAGATGCCCATGGTGATGGTGCGGATGTCCAGATGCTGCTTGTCCACCATGTCGATGGTGTCGAAAATGTTTTGCAGACTCAGCATGGCGCGCACCTCACAGCTTGTGCATGGCGTCGAAGATGTCCTCCCGCTGGATGCGGATGGACAACCCCCGGCCCTCGCCGTACTCCTTCAGGATGGTACGCAGCCTGTCGAACGGCTCTTTGCAGGCGGTCAGATCCACCACCATCATCATGGTGAAGTAGCCCTCCATAATGGTCTGGCTGATGTCCAGCACGTTGATCTGACAGTCCGCCAGCGTGTTGCACACACCGGCGATGATACCCACCTGGTCTTTTCCCACAACGGTAACGATTGCTTTCATAAAACTAACTCCCTTCAGATGATAGTATATTTTCTATTCCAGCTCATCCAACGTCAACGAATAACTCGCCAAGAAATGCTCCCTGAAATATTCCAACTCTGGCAGATCCATCTCATCCAGCGCGGCCGCGGTCTGCTGGGCCGCCCGGCGGAACTCGTCATTGCCCGCCTTCAGCTCCTCCAGGCACTTGATGTGGGCGGCCAGCTTGTCCGCCGCCTTCACCAGCGTCTCCACCTCCGGGTCTGCCGGGCGGAGCAGCTCCTCATACGAGGGGCGCAGCTCCGGCGGCAGCATATCCAGCAGCTTCCGCTCCGCCACCCGCTCCACGTTTTTGTAGGCGTCCCGGATGTCCGGGTTGTAGTACTTGATGGGCGTGGGCATATCGCCGGTGAGGATCTCCGCCGCATCGTGGTACAGCGCGGCGGCGGCCACCTGGCCGGCATCCACCTGCCCGCCGAAGTACTCGTTGCGCAGCACCGCCAGCGCGTGGGCCAGCACCGCCACCTGATGGCTGTGCTCCTGGATGTTTTCGCTGTAGCTGTTCCGCATCAGCGCCCAGCGCTGGATGAACCGCATACGGTTGATATAGGCAAAAAAGTGGTTCATATTATGTCAACTCCCCTGTCAGCATATCCTCTGTAACTTCTACTATTCTTACGCCATAAATTTTGTTATGTAAATCTTCTCCCCGTACGCCCACCTGGCAGTAATTGGGTGCATGGCCTACATAAAGTCCATTCTTCTCCTGCTCGAACAGCACCGGGTACGTCTGTCCGATGCAGCCGCGCAGATACGCCTGCTTCATCCGTTCCGCCGTCTCGGCGGCCCGTGCGGCCCGCCGCTCCTTTACGGCAGCGGTGCACTGATCCGGCATAGCGGCGGCCTTCGTGCCGGGCCGGACGGAATAGGGGAAGATGTGCATGGCGGCGAAGCCGCATTTCTCGATAAACGCCAGCGTTTGGGCGAACTCCTCCTCCGTTTCGCCGGGGAAGCCGGTGATCAGGTCGGTGGTGATGGCGGGGCGGTCGAAGTACTGCCGCAGCAGAGACACGGACTCATAGAACCGGGCGGTGTCGTATTTGCGGTTCATGCGGCGCAGCGTGTCATCGCAGCCGGACTGCATGGACAGGTGGAAGTGTGGGCACAGGTTGGGCAGCCGTGCCGCCCGGCGGCAGAAGTCCTCGGTGATGGTGCGGGGCTCCAGGCTGCCCAGCCGCAGCCGCATATCCCCGGCGGCCTCGGACACGGCCTCCAGCAGGTCGATAAGCGTCTCCCCGTTTTTCAGGTCGTGTCCCCAGCCGGAGATCTCAATGCCGGTGATGACCAACTCCCGGTAGCCCTCCTCCCGCAGACGGCGGGTCTTGGCCACTGCCTCCGCCTTGGGCAGGGAGCGCACCGGCCCGCGGGCGTAGGGGATGATGCAGTAGGTGCAGAAGTTGACGCAGCCGTCCTCCACCTTCAGCATGGCGCGGGTGCGCTCCGCCATGCCGCCGGCGGGCAGCACCTCGAACTCCCGGCGGCGCAGGGCGTCGTCCAGCAGCGTCAGCGGCTCTTTCTCCCGGGCGGCCTGCTCCAGCAGGTCGAGAAACGCCATGCGGTCGCCCGTCCCGGCGATGAGATCCAGCCCCAGCTCGGCGGCCTCGTCGCTGTGGGTCTGGACGTAGCAGCCGCAGGCGGCCACCACCGCGTGCTCGTTGAGCTTGCGGCAGCGGCGGATCATCTGCCGGGACTTCTTGTCGCTGACAGCGGTGACGGAGCAGGTGTTGACGATATAGGCGTCCGCCGCGCCGTCAAAGGGGACGATCTCATGTCCCCGCCGGGTCAGCTCCTGCTCCATGGCCTGTGTCTCGTATTGGTTCACCTTGCAGCCCAAGGTGTAGATGGCGATACGCATCTTGCACTTTCCTTTATTCTATCGTATAATGATGTTTCACGGGCGGGCGCTTTCCCGCCCCGGAACTCGTACATTATACTTGATTTCGCCGTGGCTGACAAGTACCGGCTTAGGAAAACAGGAGGCAGATATGATCTATTTGGACAATGCGGCCACCACACCCGTGCCGAAGGCGGTGGCCGACGCGGTATATGACGTGCTGCTGCACCACTGCGGCAACCCCTCCTCCCAGTACCCCGCCGGGCAGGAGATGAAAAAAGCGGTGGAGGGCTGGCGCGCCGTCATCGCCGGAGCGCTGCACTGCCCCCCGGAGCACCTGCACTTCACCTCCTGCGGCACGGAGAGCGACAACTGGGCCATCCAGGCCGCTCTGTGGCAGGGCCGCCACACCGGCAGGCACATCATCACCACCGCCGTGGAGCACAGCGCCATCCTCGAGCCCTGCAAGCTCCTGGCACAGCAGGGCTATGACGTAACGTATCTGAAGCCCGGACGTGACGGCAATATCACCGTGGAGCAGGTGGCAGATGCCCTGCGGGAGGACACGGTGCTGGTGTCCATGATGCTGGTGAACAACGAGACGGGCTGCGTGTTCCCCGTGGCGGAGACGGCCCGCCTGCTGCGGGAGAAAAAGTCCCCCGCACTGCTGCACTGCGACGCGGTGCAGGGCTTTCTGAAAGTCCCCTGCGACCCGGCGGGCTGGGGCGTGGACATGATGAGCCTGTCCGGCCATAAGCTGGGCGCGCCCAAGGGTATCGGTGGGCTGTATATCGGCCCGCGCCTGCGCGAGCCCCGTCCCCTGCTGCCCGGCGGCGGACAGGAGCGCGGCCTGCGCTCCGGCACGGAGGCCACCGCCCAGATCGCCGGCTTTGCCACGGCGGTAGCGCTGCGGCTGGAGGACTATGACGCAAAGCTCGCCCACATGGCGGCCCTGCGGGACTATTGCAGGGAAAAGCTGCTGGCCATGGGCGGCGTAGTGCCGGTGGGCGCGGGCACAGCGCCCCACATCCTGTCCGTGTCGCTGGTGGGCTACCCCAGCGCCAACATCGTCACGGAGCTGGGCGCGGAGGGCATCTGCATCTCCGCCGGGTCGGCCTGCCATCAGGGCAAGGCCAGCCACGTGGTCTCCGCCCTGGGGCTGGACAAAAAGACCGCCGCCGGCGTCATCCGCATCTCCTTCTCCCCCGACAACACCACCGAGGACGTGGACGCCCTGTGCGACGCGCTGCGCCGCCACCGGGACAACCGCTTCCCCATGCTGTAAGAGGTATTTTCATCATGCTGCAAGCCCTGAAGCGCGACAAAGCGTTCTACCGCTATCTCGTCTCCCTCACAGCGCCCATCGCGCTGCAAAATCTCATCACCTTCTCCCTGGGCCTTATCGACACGCTGATGGTCAGCCGACTGGGCAACGATGAGATGGCCGCCGTCACCGCCGCCAACGTGCCGGTGTTCCTGCTGATCTCCATCGTGTTCGGCGTACAGTCCGGCGTGGGCATCCTTATCAGCCAGTACTGGGGCAAGAAGGATCTGCCCAGCATCAGCCGCGTCATCGGCGTGGCCGCCCTTTTGGGCGTCAGCCTGGCGCTGATCGTGGCCGTGGTGCTGTTCGCGTGGCCGGTGGCCATCATGGATCTTCTCAGCAACAAGCACCACCTGTCCCTGCTGGGCGCGCCGTATCTGCGCCTCATCGGCTTCTCCTACGTGTCCAATATGCTCTCGTCCATCTACGTCAGCGCCCAGCGCAGTGTGGAGAACGCCGGCTTCGGCATGAAGCTGTTCGGAATGTCCACGGTGCTGAACACCGGATTGAACTACCTGCTCATCTTCGGCAAATGCGGCTTCCCCGCGCTGGGGGTGGAGGGTGCGGCTTTGGCCACGCTGCTGAGCCGGGTGGCGGAGTTCCTCGTCTGCCTGATCTGCGCCCTCCGCAGCAGGCTCATCCCCCTGGATCTTCGGGCACTGCTGCGGCCCGGCTGGGAGATGCTGCGCCGGTTTGTGAAATATGCCTCCCCCGTGCTGGTGAATGAGCTGTTTTGGGGCTTGGGCAACAGCCTGCTCACCGTTATTCTCGGCCACACCACCGTGTCCGTGGCGTTTCTGGCCGCCAACGGCGTCATGGGCAACCTGAACCGCCTGTTCCTGGTGGTGTGCTTCGGTCTGGGCGCGGCCACCGCCGTCATGGTCGGCAAGGCCATCGGCGAGGGGCAGAGCCACGACGAGCTGATGGCCCTGGCCAAAACCCTGTCCTGGGTCACGATTTTGGTGGGCGCGGTGCTGGCCGTCATCGCACTGATCTTAGTGCCGCTGTTGTTCCAGCCGGTGATCTTCCCCCTGTTTGAGCTGTACGGCCTCAGCGCCCATTTGGCCACCACCTTGGCGGTAACGGGCTTTGCGTGCATCCCGCTCCACGCCTACTCCATCTCCGCCGTCACTGGCATCCTGCGGGCCGGCGGCGATGTGCTGTGGTCCACGGCGCTGGACCTCGCCCCGCAGTGGGTGCTGGCCCTGCCGCTGACGGCGCTGCTGGCGCTGGTGCTGGACGCCGACCCCTGGTTCGTCTCCCTGGCTATTCAGGCCGAGAGCTTCCTCAAGTGTCCCATCTGCCTGTGGCGCATCCGCTCCCGGAAGTGGATACATGACGTGACGCTGCCGGAGGGGCGGGAAAATGGCTGAGCTGTTCGTCTGCCCCCTGTGCGGCGGGGCGCTGACCCGTCAGGCGGGCAGCCTGCGCTGCCCCGCAGGGCACTGCTTTGACATGGCCCGGGAGGGCTATACATACCTGCTGCCGGTGAACCGGCGGCACTCCAAGTCCCCCGGCGATGACAAGGCCATGGCCGCAGCCCGCAGCGCTTTCCTCGGTAAGGGCTGGTACGCTCCGCTGCGTTATGCGTTATGTAAACTATCTGTCTCCCTGACCGGCGATGCGCCCGCCGTGCTGGACACCGGCTGCGGCGAGGGCTATTATACCGCCGGGGTCTACCACGCTCTTTTAGACGCAGGCAAAGCCCCCACCGTGGCGGGGACGGACATCTCCAAGCCCATCCTACGGCTGGCGGCCAAACGGGAAAAGAACATCCAGTTCGCCGTGGCCTCGTCCTATCACCTGCCGGTGGCGGACACGTCCATCGACCTGCTGCTGAACTGCTTCTCCCCGCTGGCCCTGGAGGAATTTCGCCGTGTGCTGCGCCCCGGCGGCCACTTTCTCTATGTCGTCCCCGGGCCGGAGCATCTGTGGGAGATGAAGCAGGTGCTGTACGATGCCCCCTACCCCAACGAGGACAAGGAGACGCCCTACGAGGGCTTCCGCTATGTGACCATCCTGCCGGTTGAGGCCATGCTGCACCTCGCCGACCCGGTGGACATTCAGGCGCTGTTCGCCATGACGCCCTACTGCTGGAAAACACCGAAAAGCGGCGTTGAAAGATTATGTAAACTCAATGAGTTGGATTGCCGCATCCAGTTCCGCATCCACGTGTTTGAAAAGGAGTGAGCAAAATGCGCTGCACCGTACTGTTTGCCAGTCCCCGGGGCGAGAGGAGCAACACGCTGGCCCTGCTGGGCCCGTGGCTGGAAGCATGGCATCAGGCCGGACACGAGGCCCGGGTGTTCTCCCTCTACGACATGGACATAAAGCCCTGCTCCGCCTGCCGGGGCTGTCAGAACGACTGGCAGCGCCCCGCCTGTGTGGTGCAGGACGATATGCAGCCCATTTTCGGCAGTGTGCTGCAAAGCGACCTGCTCCTGCTGGCCACGCCCATCTACTCCTGGTTCTGCACACCGCCCATGAAGGCGGCGCTGGACCGACTGGTGTACACCATGGGGAAATACTATGGCCCGGCGGGGCGCGGCCCGTCACTGCTGGCGGGCAAGGCGCTGGCCGCCGTCACCACCTGCGGCTATCGCCCGGAAAAGGGCGCGGATCTGTTTTTGGAGGCCATGGCCCGGTGGTGCAAGCACGGACAGCTGCGCTGGCTGGGCGGCCTGACGGAGCGGCATCTGGGCTATGACACTATTTTTATGGATGAGGAAAAGGCGGCCCGCGCCCGGGCCTTTGCCGCGGAGATCATGAAGGAGATGCAGCCATGACCGAAACACGTATCCCACGCCGGACGCGACGGCGCAGCCGGATGCCGGTGCTTCTGCTGCTGTGCGCGGCGGTGCTGGTGGCGGGACTTTTGGCGGCGGTGGTCATATCCCTGCGGCCTGTGAAAGTGCCAGACCCCGAGCCAGACCCCCACGAGGGACAGGTCTACATCAACGACGGCGCAAGCATGGTGTGGCACACGCCGCTGGAGGGCGTCCCCGTCAGCGGTGTGGAGCAGGATGAGTTCGTCCGTGACGGCGAACGCATCCGCTATACCGGCGCGAGCTATGCCACGCGCTGGGGCGTGGACGTGTCTAACTATCAGGGCAGCATCGACTGGCAGGCTCTGAAGGCGCAGGGCATTGAGTTCGCCTACCTGCGGCTGGGATTGCGGGGCTACGGCGAGCAGGGCACGCTGTATACCGACCGCTCCTTTGCCCGGTACTACGAGGGCGCAAGGGCGGCGGGCATCGACGTGGGTGTGTACTTCTTCTCCCAGGCCGTCACCGTCCGGGAGGCCGCCGACGAGGCGCTGTTCGCCCTGGAGCTGCTGAACGGACGGGCGCTGGATCTGCCGGTGTACTACGACTGGGAACCGGTCAGCGCCGACGATTCCCGCACCGCCGTGTACGATGGCCGTTATCTCACTGCCGAGGCGGCGGCGTTCTGCAACATCATTGAGCAGGGCGGCTATACCGCCGGCGTATATCTGAACCGGCAGCAGGGCTACTACCGCTACGATCTGCGGTCGCTGGCGGGCCGCTCCCTGTGGGTGGCGGACTACGCCGACTATCCGGATTTCTACTACGCCTATGACGTATGGCAGTATGAACATCAGGCGCGGCTGGACGGTGTGAACGAGATCATCGACCTGAATCTGGAGTTCCGGCCTGTGACATGAGAAAAGAACCGGCTCACGCCGGTTCTTTTGGTTTATACAATATAGAAAAAGCCGCCCTGTATAAACAAGGCGGCTTTGAGTATTTTCTTTCGGTTTTCACCTACTCCGGTTTGAGGTTACTACACAACCCCTACTGAAAGCTCGGCATAGTAAGGCTTACCGGTACGCTACCATGCTTCAACGCTTTGACAGACACACGCCGTTGCCTATCTCTATTATTATACGCAACGGCAAGAAATATGTCAAGAAGAATTTTGAATTTTTAGTACTGACTCAGTTTTTCTTGCCGTGCTGCGCCTTCATGCGCTTTTCATGGTTCAGGATAGTCTTGCGGATACGCAGGTTCTTGGGCGTGACCTCCAGCAGCTCGTCGTCCGCCAGGAACTCCAGGCACTGCTCCAGGCTCATCTTCTTGGGCGGCACAAGACGCAGCGCGTCGTCCGAGCCGGCGGCACGGGTGTTGGTGAGCTGCTTCTTCTTGCACACGTTCACCACGATGTCCTCCTGCTTGGGGCTGATGCCCACCACCATGCCCTCGTACACGTCCACGTTCGCGCCGATGAACAGCACGCCGCGCTCCTGTGCATTAAACAGGCCGTAGGTGATGGACTCGCCGGTCTCGCTGGCCACCAGAGAGCCGGTGTTGCGCCGGGTCAGTTCACCCTTGTAGGGCGCATAGCTGTCGAAGATGCTGGCCATGATGCCCTCACCCCGGGTGTCGGTCAAAAACTCGTTGCGGTAGCCGAACAGTCCCCGGCTGGGGACGAGGAACTCGATCTTCATGCGGCTGCCGATGGGGGTCATCTCCTGCATATCGGCCTTCCGCGTGCCCAGCTTCTCGATGACCGCACCCACGCTCTCGGCGGGCACGTCCACCACCAGGCGCTCGATAGGCTCACACTTTTTGCCGTCGATGGTCTGATACAGTACGCGGGGCGGCGATACCTGAAATTCGTAGCCCTCGCGGCGCATGGTCTCGATGAGGATAGACAGGCTCATCTCGCCGCGGCCCGCCACGTTGAACGCGTCCATTGCACCCTCGATCTCACTGACCCGCAGAGACACGTCCTTCAGCGTCTCCCGGAACAGCCGGTCACGAAGCTGACGGCTGGTGACGAACTTGCCCTCCCGGCCCGCAAAGGGGCTGTCGTTGACGGAGAAGGTCATCTCCACCGTGGGGGCGCTGATCTTCACGAAGGGCAGCGGCTCAACACAGTCCGGCGCGCAGATGGTGTCGCCGATGGTGATGTCGCCGATGCCGCTGAGGGCGATGATATTGCCCGCCGTGGCCTCGGTGACAGGCACCTTGCCCAGTCCCGCAAACTGGTACATGCTGACGGCCTTGGCCTTCTTGGCCGGGGCGTCCGGATCGTGGTAGTTGCACACCGCGATCTCCTGGTTCTGCTTCAGCACGCCCCGCTCGATGCGGCCAATGGCGATACGGCCCACGAAATCGTTGTAGTCGATGGAGCTGACCAGCATCTGGAACGGCTGGTCCAGGTCGGCCTCCGGCGCAGGGATATAGTCCAGAATGGTGTCGAACAGCGGCTTCAGGTCCGTGCCCACCACGTCGGGGGAATAGCTGGCCGTACCGTTACGGGCGGAGCAGAACAGCATGGGGCTGTCCAGCTGCTCGTCGGTGGCGTCCAGGTCCAGCAGCAGCTCCAGCACCTCGTCGATGACCTCGTGGATACGCTGGTCGGGCCGGTCGATCTTGTTGATGACCACGATGACCCGGTGGCCCAGCTCCAGCGCACGGCTCAGCACGAAGCGGGTCTGAGGCATCGGCCCTTCGGCGGCATCCACCAGCAGGATGACGCCGTTGACCATCTTCAGGATGCGCTCCACCTCGCCGCCGAAGTCGGCGTGGCCCGGGGTGTCAACGATGTTAATCTTGGTGTCGCCGTACTGGATAGCGGTGTTCTTGGCCAGGATAGTGATGCCGCGCTCCCGCTCCAGGTCGTTGGAGTCCATGACACGCTCCACCGTCTCCTGGTTCTCGCGGTACACGCCGCCCTGCTTCAGCATCTGATCCACCAGCGTGGTCTTGCCGTGGTCAACGTGGGCGATAATAGCTACGTTTCTCAATTTTTCGTTCTGCAAAGGTAAGACCCCTTTCTCTCGGGTATGAATTCACTAACCTTGACATTATATGCCCACAAACGTCCGATTGCAAGTCTTTTCATCAACTTTTTCACCACATCACCGTTGACAAACGGCATGTGACTGGGGTACAATACATCCAGCGCCTTCGGCGCGGCAATACGCCTCCGTACCTCACCGGGATAGAGGGCCCGCCTCCTAAGCGGGATGTAGCGTGTTCGAGTCACGCCGGGGGTGCCACAACCCCTTACGCCACAAGCGTTTGCGGGTTTTGTGCTTGCTAATAAAAGTTGAACGGTTAGCAAGCATTTTGATTGGTCAAGCCCCTTTTCATTAGCAGGATTTTTGCTAATATTAGCAGAAATTTTTGCTTTTGGAGAGGGGCTTTTGCTAATACGATATTTCGACAGGCTGAAATCTTTGCTAATCGGCTCTTCTACGGATTAGCAGTTTTGGATGGACTGGGCGACTTTGATTAGCAACTCAGGATTGCTTTGCAGGATCGCCTTGAGGGCAGCTTCTGCCACAAGGGCATCTGCAGCGCGCTGCGGGAGAAATTCGGGGAAAAGAACCCGGAGATGCAGGTCTTGCATTAAAAGCAGAGAACTTTACAAACGGCTGCGCGGCTGCGAGGAGAACGCTCTTCGCAGCCGCGCGGCTTTTGGGCTTGGTCCTTTTTCGCAGAGGCTTTCTTCTTGCTGCCTCTGCCTTTTTGCCCCAATCGCTTTGTTTTCAGCAAATTTAAGATATATTTCCATTAAATCCCCGTTCTTAACAGAGATTTTAACCCATTCACTTTATTATGGTAATAGAATGCAGCGTGTCTGCCCCACCAGCGCCGCCCTCTTCCGCTGCGGCCGTGGAGACAGTAAAAATAAACAGTCCTTGCGGCAGAAACGCCGCAGAAGAACGACGACAAAGATCAAGGAGGAACGAACATGAACACGAAGAAACTAATGACATTGCTGTTGGCAGTCGTGCTGGTGCTCTCTCTGGCCGCCTGCGGCGCAAAGGGCGGCGATCACATGGACGGCATGGGCAACGAGCCGAAGAACGCCGAGGAGGCAGCCGCCATGCACAAGGAACTGACAGCGCAGGAGGCTGCTATTCTGGCAGAGAACACAGCACTTTGGGAAAAAGTCTTTATGGCAGCGGACAAGGGTAAGATCATGATGGAGGACGGCAAAAACTACGGCGACTTCCTGTTGGAAACCATCAACGCCGCCAAGGATCAGTTTTCGGCAGATGAGCTGAAGCTGCTTCAGAGTGAGGCGGAGAAGATCCGCGACATCGGAAACAAGCTGGCCGCACTGGAGGAAAAGTATCCCGAGATCATGCAAAAATCTCTGGACAGCGATATGAATATGCCGACGGACAAGGATATGGACATGATGCCCGACAGCGGCAGTACGGACAATAAAACCGACAGCGGAAACACAGGCAATAAAACCGATAGCGGCAGCACAGGCGACACCCCCGACAATGGCAGTATGGGCAACAAGACCGATAGTGGCAGCACGGGCAGCAAGACGGATGACAGCAGCCTGCCGAAGTTCCCTGCCTTTGAGGGCAAGGATCTGGACGGGAATACGGTAAAGAGCAGCGATCTGTTCTCCGGCAATGCCGTCACCGTGGTGAATTTCTGGTTCACCACCTGCGGTCCCTGTGTGGGCGAGTTGGGCGATCTGGACGCGCTGAACAAGGAGCTTTCCGGCAAGGGCGGTGCGCTGATCGGCATCAATGCCTTTACGCTGGACGGCGACGAGGCGGCTATCTCTGACGCCAAGGATGTGCTGACTCAGAGCGGCGCCACCTATCAGAACGTGTACTTCGATTCCGGCAGCGAGGCGGGTAAGTTCGTGGAGAGCATCTACGCCTATCCCACCACCTACGTGGTCAACCGCAGCGGCCGTATCGTGGGTGATCCCATTGTGGGGGCTATCACCAGCAAGGCGCAGGCCGATGCACTGCAAGCCCAGATCGACAAGGCACTGGCTGCCGATATGGGCTGATCCAATATCTTCAAAGGGAGGCTATTATGAAGAAAAAGAACTGTAAGCTGACGAGCATTCTGCGCGCCATTGCCCTGCCCCTGGTGGGCAGTGCCGGAGGGTTTCTGTACTACCGCTATGTGGGCTGCGCCACAGGCACCTGCGCCGTTACGTCCAGCCCGTGGCTCTCCACCGGCTTCGGCTGCGTCCTTGGATCGCTGCTGTATACCGTCCTGCGGCCCGGCCGCGGCAAAGGGCAGGATGGCGACGGGGCGGAGTGACCCTTGCTCCCCCTGAAGGAGGAAGCGCCATGTATCGAAGCGTATTGACCCTTCTTTTCGCCTCGGTACTGCTGCTCAGCGGCTGTGCCGCAGAACGGCAGCATATACCGAGGGAAAAGGACACGCAGGGAACGGACATGGCCGGACAGTCCTCGGATATGTCCGGCGAGGAGGGTATGTATATGGACACCACGGAAAATGTCATCTATCTGGCAGGCGGCTGCTTCTGGGGCATGGAGCAGCTCATGCAATCCATCCCCGGCGTCATCGACGCCCAAAGCGGCTACGCCAACGGCACCTGCGAGGCGGACGCCACCTACCAGACCGTCTGCAAGGGCGACACCGGCTTTCGGGAGACCGTGCGGGTGGAGTATGACCCCGAGCAGGTGAGCCTGGATGCCCTGCTGCTGGCCTACTTCTACGTCATCGACCCCACGGTGCAGAACCGGCAGGGCAACGACCGGGGCAGCCAGTATCAGACCGGCGTTTACTACACCAACGACAAGGCCAGGGAAACGGTGGAGCGCATCGCGGACATTGAGCGGGGCCGCAGCGAGAAATTCTTTGTGGAGATCGGTCCGCTCAAAAACTTCTATCCCGCCGAGGAATACCACCAGAACTACTTAGAAAAGAACCCCAACGGCTACTGCCACATCCCCCGGGCGGAGATGGAGCTGTTCTCCAGGCTTCGCATCGATCCGGGCGACTACCGGAAGCCCGCGGCGGAGACCATCCGGGACACGCTGACGGCGGAGCAGTACCGCGTCACGCAAGAGAGCGGCACGGAACGCGCCTTCACGGGCGAGCTCTGGGACAAGTTCGAAAAGGGCATCTATGTGGACATCGTCACCGGCGAGCCGCTGTTCTCCTCTACGGATAAGTTTGAAAGCGGCTGCGGCTGGCCTGCCTTTACAAAGCCCATCGAGAGTCCTGCTGTGGTGGAACAGGAGGACTTGAGCCACGGCATGCGCCGCACAGAGGTGCGCAGCCGCGCAGGCGACTCCCATCTCGGCCATGTGTTCACCGGCGATCCGGAGTCGCCCAACGGCGTGCGCTACTGCATCAACAGCGCCGCCCTCCGCTTCGTGCCTTACGCGAAAATGGAGGCCGAGGGCTACGGATACCTCCTGAATTTGTTTGAGGGATAGGCCGGGCACGGATATGTTGACGCAGCAGAAAAGAAAGCCCCTGCTCGACTGAGCAGGCCACACAAGCCAGCTGACCCTCCGTATGTGCTGAAGCATACGGAGGGTCAGCTGCTGTTCGTAATGAAAGCCTTTTACTCTGAAGGTGCTTTTGGGGTTTGATAAACAGGAAATCTTTTCGCGTTTTTCTACCGCTTTTTCACCTGGCTTTTGCCGCTGCCTTTTCGCCGCCGAAAACAGAGCGCGGATCATTCAGCTCTGCCGCAGCCCATTTCAGCGGAGCAGACACTATCCGCGCTGACGGTTAATTTGCGACGAATTTGCATATTGACATTGGGGCGGCGTCATGTTATGCTAAATTGCAAATGAATTGCAAATTGGAGGCGTGGCGACTTGTCCAGTTACAGCACGCGGCAGAGGAAGGCTCTGCTTGCCTATTTGAGCCGGCACCCGGATGAACTGCTGTCCGCACGGCAAATTGCGGACGCGCTGGCGGATGAAAAAATCAGCCTCAGCGCCGTATATCGGAACCTTGCACAGTTAGAGGCGGAAGAAAAAGTGCGGCGCAGCAGCAAGAGCGGCACGCGGGAGGTCTACTTTCAGTACCTTGACGCCGAAAGCTGCAAGGGTGCGCTGCACATGAGCTGTGTAAAATGCGGCAGAACCTTTCACATGGCAAGCGGCAACGCCGCCCTGTTTGCAAAGCACCTGGCGCAGAGCGAGCAATTCACGCTGGACGCCGCCGACACAGTTCTCTATGGCACCTGCGCGGATTGCAGGGAAGAATAATATTTGGAAGGAGGACAGGCTATGACAAAGAAATCTCGTTTAATCACAGGCTTGCTGGCAGCCGTGCTGGCGGCTGTCATGCTGTCCTCCGCTGTCT
>ERZ827168.2398-NODE-2398-length-21955-cov-18.403699_pt1 | contig 21955 bp, 12 predicted proteins | sample MGYA00519868_ERZ827168 | MGnify/ENA primary metagenome ERZ827168 (study PRJEB31778, sample SAMEA3449271) | human gut metagenome | biome: human gut; feature: human-associated habitat; material: faeces | place: United Kingdom | collected 2010/2012 ...
CAGCGCCTGCCAGATCTCCTCGGTGATGAAGGGCATGAACGGGTGCAGCAGCTCCAGGATACGCAGGAGGACGTAGCACAGCACGTTCTCGGCGGCCAGCTTGGCGGCGGGATCGTCGCCGTTGAGCCGGGTCTTGGTCAGCTCGATATACCAGTCGCAGTAGGTGTCCCAAATGAAGTCGTAGATCTTAGCGGAGGCAACGCCCAACTCGTAGGCCTCCAGATTGTCTGTGACCTCGCGGATCAGGGTGTTCAGCTTGCTCAGCACCCACTTGTCCTCCAGCTCCAGCTTTTCGGGAAGCTGCACCTTGTCGATGCTTAGGTTCATCATGACGAAGCGGGAGGCGTTCCATATCTTGTTGGCAAAGTTGCGCATGGCTTCACACTTCTCCACGAAGAAGCGCATATCGTTGCCGGGGCTGTTGCCGGTGATGAGGTTGAAGCGCAGGGCGTCCGCGCCGTACTTCTCCGCCATCTCCAGGGGGTCGATGCCATTGCCCAGGGATTTGGACATCTTGCGGCCCTTGTCATCCCGAACCAGGCCGTGGATAAACACGGTCTTGAAGGGCTCTTTCTTCATCTGCTCCATGCCGGAGAAGATCATACGGGCCACCCAGAAGAAGATGATGTCGTAGCCGGTGACCATGACGGAGGTGGGATACCAGTAGTTCAGGTCCGGGGCGTTCAGGTCGGGCCAGCCCATGGTGGAGAAGGGCCACAGGGCGGAGCTGAACCAGGTGTCCAGCACGTCCTCCTCACGGGTCAGTCGGGTGCAGCCGCACTTTTCGCACTGGGTGGGGTCTTCGCGGCTGACGTTGATGTGGCCGCAGTCGTCGCAGTACCAGGCGGGGATCTGATGACCCCACCACAACTGACGGGAGATACACCAGTCGTGGACGTTCTCCATCCAGTTGATATAGGTCTTGGTGAAGCGCTCGGGAACGAACTTGATGGTGCCGTCCTCCACCACGCGGATGGCCTCCTTGGCCAGGGGCGCCATCTTGACGAACCACTGGGCGGAGATCAGCGGCTCGACATCGTTGTGGCAGCGGTAGCACGTGCCCACGTTGTGGGAGTAGGGCTCGGTCTTGACCAGGTAGCCCTGCTCCTCCAGGTCGGCCACCACGGCCTTGCGGCAGGCGTAGCGATCCATGCCCTGGTACTTGCCGGCGTTTTCGTTCATCGTGCCGTCGTCGGCGATGCAGCGGATGACCTCCAGGTTGTGGCGCAGGCCCACCTCAAAGTCGTTGGGGTCGTGGGCGGGGGTCATCTTCACCGCGCCCGTGCCGAAGCCGATCTCGCAGTATTCGTCGCCCACGATGGGGATCTCACGGTTCATGATGGGCAGGATGCAGGTCTTGCCGATGAGGTGCTTGAGCTTTTCGTCCTCCGGGTTGACAGCCACGCCGGTGTCGCCCATCATGGTCTCGGGACGGGTGGTGGCGATGACGATGTCGCCGCTGCCGTCGGCCAGCGGATAGCGGATATACCACAGGTGGCCGGGCTTGTCGGTGTACTCCACCTCGGCGTCGGACAGGGCGGTGAGGCAGTGGGGACACCAGTTGATGATGCGGCTGCCCTTGTAGATGAGGCCCTTTTCATACAGCTCGCAGAACGTCTCGCGGACGGCGCGGGAGCAGCCCTCGTCCATGGTGAAGCGGTCGCGGCTCCAGTCACAGGATGCGCCCATCTTCTTCTGCTGCTCCACGATACGGCTGCCGTATTTCTCCTTCCAGGCCCAGACGCGCTCCAGGAATTTTTCGCGGCCCAGGTCGTGGCGGGTCAGCCCCTCGTTCTTGCGCAGCTCCTCCTCCACCTTGATCTGGGTAGCGATGCCGGCATGGTCAGAGCCGGGCAGCCACAGGGCGGCGTAGCCCTGCATCCGCTTGAAGCGGGTGAGGATGTCCTGGAGCGTGCAGTCCAGGGCGTGGCCCATGTGGAGCTGGCCGGTGACGTTGGGGGGCGGCATGACGATGGAGAAGGGTTTTTTGTCGGGGTCGATCTCGGCGCGGAAGCAGTCGCCGTCCGTCCACATTTTGTAGATGCGGGCTTCCACGTCCCGGGGATCGTACACTTTCGGAAGTTCTTTCATTGGCTTTCTCCTTTTTGAGTATTTGGCAAAACAAAAAGTCCGCTCCGTTTTGCCAGTGCAAAACAGGGCGAACGTAAAGTCCGTGGTACCACCTGTATTCGGGATCTACCCGCGCTCATGGGTGCAGAAACACCCTGTCCCGGTAACGGAGGACCGCCGTCGAAGCCTACTTTCCGTTCAGCCCGAAGCTCAGGGACGACTTGGGCGGCGCGTCACGGGTGCTTACACCTGCCGCACCCTCTCTTGGCTTTCGCTGACCGCTTACTGCTTCCCATCATCGCTTGTCTCGTATGAGGGAAGTATACTATATGAGCGGAGAAATGTCAAGCGGAAAGGGCGGCGCGATGCGCCGCCCTTTTCACTATACTATGTAATTACCGCTTGTTGGATCTGATCCAGATGCCCTGCTTCTGGGCGTTGGCGATCAGCTCGTCGCGGAACATGGGGTGCGCGATGGAGATGAGCTTCTCGGCACGCTCCCAGGTGGAACAGCCCACCAGGTTCACACCGCCGTACTCGGTGACGATGTAATAGGCCAGGCTGCGGGGGTCGGTGACGATGTCGCCGGGAGAGAGCAGCGGGTTGATGCGGGACTTTACATTGCCCTGCTTATCCGTGAAGGAGGAGGTGAGACAGATGAACGCCTTGCCGCCCCGGGACAGGGCCGCGCCCTCCAAAAAGTCCAGCTGGCCGCCTGTGCCGCTGATCTGCCGCGTACCGGAGCTTTCGGCACAGATCTGGCCGTACAGGTCCACGGAGATGCAGTTGTTGATGGACACGAAGTTATCCTGCTGGCCCACGTTGGCGGGGTCGTTGCAGTAGCTGATGGGGTAGGTCACCACGCCGGGATTCTCCCGGATCCAGTCGTACAGGTCGGGAGATCCGATGGCCAGGCCGAAAATGCTCTTATATCGGTCCAGCTTCTTGTTGGTGTTGGTGATCTTGCCGGCCTTATACATATCCAAATAGCTGTCGCAGAGCATTTCGGTGTGGATACCCAGGTCGCGCAGGTCGCTCTTGGCGATCATCTGACCCACGGCGTTGGGCAGAGAGCCGATGCCCAGCTGGAGTGTCGAACCATCGGCCATGTTCTGCACCACGTACTCGGCGATCTTCATCTCCGCCTCGTTGGCGGCGGGAGAGTTGACGCTGGGCAGCGGACCGTGAGGGCCCTCCACGATCATATCCACGTCGCTGATGTGGATGCACTCATCCAGGCCGCCGTAGACCCACGGCAGGTTCTCGTTGACCTCCAGGATGACGATGTCCGCCTTGTCCAGGGTAGAGCGGGCGGAGGCCGTCGCGCCGGCGAAGTTGAAGTAGCCGTGCTCGTTCATGGGGGTCACGGCCATCATGGCCACGTTGACGGTGAGGAACTGGCTGTAATACCAGCCCAAATTGCGGAACACCATGGGATTAAAGTTGCACAGGCCGCGGTCGCAGAGCTTGCGCTCGTAACCGGACATATGCCAGCTGTTATAGACAAAATGCTTGCGCTCCGGGTCGCACTCTACCATTTGGATGGGCTCGAAAATCAGATAGCCGCGGATCTTGACCTCGCGCAGCTCGTCCTTACGCTTGGCGATGGCAGCGTCCATCAGGGACGGGAAGCCCGTGCCCATGGCGATGTCGATCCAGTCACCGCTCTTCACCACCCGGGCCGCTTCGTCAGGGGTCGTCAGCTTGCGGTTGTATTCTGCTGTGTAATCAAACGGTCTTGCCATACTGCTCTTTCCTTTCCGCTCTGTTTTCGCCTTTACTTTGTTAATTTTATCACCCTCTCCCCTGCATGTCAAGAAATTAACAGTTTTTTCTCGCAGCAATAAAAAATAATTTGCCTTCTGAAAAATCAGGGCCGCCTGATGGGCGGCCCTGATTTTAATATGTAATGGCGCGAAAAATTTTATTCCGGTGAAATCGGCTTACTTCTCGGCGCGGCGCTTGTAGGACTCGTACTTCTCCTTGGCGGCCTCCTCCGCCTCGGCGAACAGCACCTTGGCATTCTCGGGGAAGCTCAGCTCCAGAGAGGCGTAGCGAACCTCGCCCTTCATGAAGTCGTACAGCGGCATGGTGGGCTCCTTGCTGTCCAGCGTGAAGGTCTTGGTCTCAGGGCTGTAGCGGTACAAATTCCAGTAGCCGGAGTTGACGGCGTCCTTCATCTCCTGCTGGACGTTGTTCATGCCCTTCTTGATGCCGTGGTTGATGCAGGGCGCGTAGCAGATGACGATGGACGGGCCCTTGTGGGCCTCGGCCTCCTTGATGGCCTTGATGAGCTGGTTGGGGTTGGCGCCCATGGAGCACTGGGCGACGTAGACGTTGTCGTAGGTCATCATCAGCATACCCAGGTCCTTCTTCTTGGTCTTTTTGCCGCTGGCCTGGAACTGGGCCACCGCGCCCACGGGCGTGGCCTTGGAGGACTGGCCGCCGGTGTTGGAATAGACCTCGGTGTCCACCAGCAGGACGTTCACGTCCTCGCCCATGGCGAACACGTGATCCAGACCGCCGTAGCCGATGTCGTAGGCCCAGCCGTCGCCGCCATACATCCACATGGTCTTCTTGGACAGGTCCTTTTTACGCTTGAGGATCTCATCCGCCAGCTTCTGCTCCTCGGCGGAGAAGACGGCGCTCTCCAGCGCCTTCACCAGCTCGGCAGTGGCGGGGGTGGAGGCATCCAGATCGTCATAGGTCTCCAGCCATTTGGCGATGGCGGCCTTGACAGCCTCATCCTTGGTCAGCGCATCCAGCTCCTTAACGTAGCCGGTGACGCAGTCGCGGAGCTGCTTGACGGCCAGGCACATACCGTAGGAGAACTCGGCGTTGTTTTCAAACAGGGAGTTGGACCAGGCAACGCCCTTACCCTCGGCATTCTTGCAGTACGGAACGCAGGGCATAGCCGCGCCCCACGCCTGGGTACAGCCGGTGGCATTGGCAAGGTACATCTTGTCGCCGAACATCTGGGTCAGCAGCTTGATATAGGGCGTTTCGCCGCAGCCGGCGCAAGCGCCGTTGAACTCCACCAGGGGCTGCTTGAACTGGCTGCCCTTCAGGGTGAATTTGTCCACGCGGGAGGTCTTTTCCTTCACGGTGGTCAGGAAGTTCCAGTCGGTCTGATCCAGGGACACCTCGTGGGTGGGGACCATCTTCAGCGCCTTGCCGCTCTTGGGGCAGGAGGCCACGCAGCTGCCGCAGGAGGTGCAGTCCAGCGTGGACACGCCCATGGTGTATTTCAGGCCGGACAGGCCGGGGCCCTTGGCGTCCACCAGCGTCATATCCGCGGGAGCGGCCTTGACCTCGCCCTCGTCCAGCAGGAACGGACGGATGACGGCGTGGGGGCAGACGAAGGAGCACATATTGCACTGGAGGCACTCGGCAGCGTTCCACACCGGCAGGTGCGTGGCGATGCCGCGCTTCTCGTAGCGGGACGTACCCAGGGGCATCGTGCCGTCCTCCATGCCCTTGAAGGCGGAGACGGGCAGGTCGTCGCCCTTTTGGGCGTTGATGGGGACAAGGATGTTCTTGATGACGTAGGGCAGGCTCTCGTCGGCGGGCTTCAGCGCCTTGCCGGTAAGCTGCGTCCACTCGGGATTCACCTTGACCTCCACCAGGGCGTTGATACCGGCGTCCACGGCGGCGATGTTCATGTTGACGATCTTCTCGCCCTTGAGCCCGTAGGTCTTTTTGACGGCATCCTTCATGTGGGCCACGGCGTCCTCCACGGGGATGACCTTGGCCAGCTTGAAGAAGGCGGCCTGCAGCACCATGTTGGAGCGGTTGCCCAAGCCCAGGGCCTGAGACTCCTTGTTGGCGTCGATGATGTAGAACTTAATGTCGTTGTCGGCGATATACTTGAGGATCTCGCCGGGAACGTGCTGCTCCAGCTCGTTCTCCGTCCACTCGCAGTTCAGCAGGAAGCTGCCATGGGGCTTCAGCTCGTGGATAATGTCGTACTTGGTCAGATACGTCTGGTTGTGGCAGGCGATGAAATCCGCGCTGCTCACATAATAAGTGGAGCTGATGGGGTGCTTGCCGAAGCGCAGGTGGCTTTTGGTGATACCGAAGGACTTCTTGGTGTCGTACTCGAAGTACGCCTGACAGTACATATCCGTCGTCTCGCCGATGATCTTGATGGAGTTCTTGTTGGCGCCCACCGTGCCGTCAGAGCCGAGACCCCAGAACTTGCAGGAGATCGTGCCCTCCGGCTCGGTCAGCAGCGGCGCGCCCACAGGCAGGGACAGGTGTGTCACATCGTCCACGATGCCGATGGTGAAGTGGTTCTTCGGCTCGTCCAGCAGCAGGTTGTCGAACACGGCCTTGAGCTGGGCGGGGGTGGTGTCCTTGCTGCTGAGGCCGTAGCGGCCGGCATAGATGGCGGGACGGTCGCTCTCGTTGATGTAGGCGGCGCAGATGTCCTCGTACAGCGGCTCACCGATAGAGCCGATCTCCTTGACGCGGTCCAGAACGGCAATCTTCTTCACCGTCTTGGGCATGGCGGCCATCAGATGCTTGCGGGAGAAGGGGCGGAACAGGTGTACCTGGAGGAAGCCTACCTTCTCGCCCTTGGCGTTCAGGTAGTTGACGACCTCCTGGGCGCAGCCGCCCACAGAACCCATGGCCACGATGACGCGCTCGGCATCCGGTGCGCCGTAGTAGTTGAACAGGTGGTACTCACGGCCGGTCAGCTTGCTGATCTGCGCCATGTAGTCCTCCACGATGTCGGGCAGCTCGGCGTAGGCGGTGTTGTTGGACTCGCGGAGCTGGAAGTAGATGTCGGGGTTATCCACCAGAGAACGCATACGGGGATCTTCCGGGTTCAGGGCGTTGGCGCGGAAGGCGGCCAGGGCGTTCTGATCCACCAGCTTGGCGTACTCGTCGTAGGTCAGCACGTCGATCTTCTGGATCTCGTGGCTGGTGCGGAAGCCGTCAAAGAAGTGCAGAAATGGGATGCGGGCCTTGATGGCGCTCAGGTGTGCCACGGCGGCCAGGTCAGCGGCCTGCTGGACGCTGCCGCTGGACAGCATGGCAAAGCCGGTCTGACGGCAGTTCATCACGTCGGAGTGGTCGCCGAAGATGGAGAACGCATGAGTGCCCACGGTGCGGGACGCCACGTGCAGCACGCCGGGCAGACGCTCGCCGGAGATGCGGTGCATGGTGGGGATCATCAGCATCAGGCCCTGGGACGCGGTGAAGCTGGTGGCCAGCGCGCCGGCCTCCAGCGCGCCGTGACAGGCGCCGCAGGCGCCGGCCTCGGACTGCATCTCCACCAGCCGCACCGGTTGACCGAAGATGTTCTTCCTGCCGTTGGCAGACCAGGCGTCGGCATGCTCGGCCATAGGGCTGGACGGCGTGATGGGGTAGATGGCTGCGACCTCGGAGAACGCATAGGCGACATACGCCGCCGCCTCGTTACCGTCGCAGATCTTCATGATCTTGCTCATTTTCTTTCCTCCTTATCGCTCCCCTGCCTGATGACGGCAGGATGTCAATATGATTTAATTATAGCATTACAGCGGGAAAAGGTCAATAAAACAGGGGCTATTCTGTAACATCTGCCACAAAACAGCCCCTGTTTTTCGTCAAAAAAGCAAATCAAATCACCACAGGTGTACTTTCCGCCGGAAGTTGTCCGTCATTTACGATCACAACGCCGCCGAGGCGGTTTTCGTATGTGCCGTCGGGCAGGTCAATAGAAATGGGCGCACCGCTGCCGGAGAGGTCGAACACGCCCAGCGCCGCGCCGTCCGGGCCGTCATAGTGGCCGATGGCCGCGCCAACCCGGCAGTCGTACCACACCGCGCCGGTGAGGGGCAGCGTGGTTTTCATGGCCTTGCAGCGACGGAGGAAATCGGAGAGGTCGAGCTGCCTGTCGCCGAAGTTGTCGTCCTTGTCGAACAGGCTGACCTGGTGACGGCAGGCAAGCTCCGTGCCGCCGTAGAGCATGGCCGCGCCCCGGCGGAAGTAGAGGAAGGCCAGCCAGTTATAGAGCTGGCGCTCATTGGAAAGGTAGGAGGCCAGGCGGGGCGTGTCGTGGTTTTCCACGCAGCGGGCCTTCACATAGCCGGTGGGATAGGTCAGCTCCTGATAGGTCAGCAGGTCGGTGAACTGGCACAGGGGCGTTTCCCCCTTCAGCACGGCCTCGTAGCAGGGCCAGAGGTCGTAGTCGTAGGTCATGTCGAAGGCGCGGTACAGGTCCGTATCCGTGGAGCAGGCCGCGCCCATACGACGCATCTCCCGGATGTACGCGCCGTGGACGCTCTCCGCCAGCCAAATGCAGCCGGGACGCACCGTCTCCACCTCCCGGCGGGCCTGCTCCCAAAATTCGATGGGGACGCTGCTGGCCACGTCGCAGCGGAAGCCGTCCACGATGGCGGCCCACTGCTTCAGGGTGTCGATCTGATAGGTCCACAATGCGGGGACGGAGTAATCCAGGTCCACGATGTCCCACCAGTCCGCCACCTTGCGGGTGGGTCTTCCCTGCTCGTCCCGCAGGAAGAACTCCGGGTGGTCGTGGGTCAGGACGGAGTCCGGCGAGGTGTGGTTATAGACCACGTCGATGATGCACTTCATGCCACGGGCATGGATGGCATCCACCAGGTGGAGGAAGTCCTCCCGCGTGCCGTATTCCGGATTGACGGCCCGGTAGTCGCGGATGGCGTAGGGGCTGCCCAGCGTGCCCTTGCGGCCCTCTATCCCGATGGGGTGGATGGGCATGAGCCACAGGATGTCCGTGCCAAGAGCGCGGATGCGGTCCAGGTCACGCTCCAGGGCGCGGAACGTACCCTCCGGGGTGTGGCAGCGGACGAACACGCTGTAAATGACCTGATGGGTCAGGGTCTGGTCTGTCATGAGAGCATACCTCCTTACTGTAAAAGCGCTAAAAACTCATCTTCCGTCAGAACGGGGATGTTCAGATCGCGGGCTTTTTGCAGCTTGCTGCCTGCGTTTTCCCCGGCAACGACATAGGTGGTCTTTTTGGACACAGAGCCGGCGGCCTTGCCGCCCCGCTTTTCGATCATCTCCCCCGCCTCGTCCCGGGTGAACTTCTCCAGTGCGCCGGTGAGGACGAAGGTCATTCCCGCAAAACGTGTGTCAAGGTTTTCTTCTTTACAGGCCATATTGACACCGGCGGCCTCCAAACGGGCCAGCAGGTCAATGGATTGGGGGCTTTGCATCCATTGGGAGACGTATTTGGCGGTGATAGGACCGACATCGTCCAGAGAGGTCAGCTCCTCCTCTGTGGCAGCGCGCAAAGCGGACATGGTGCGGAAGTGCTGGGCCAGCAGCTTGGCGGCCTTCTCCCCCACCTGGCGGATGCCCAGGGCGTAGATGAGACGCCACAGGTCGTTCTCCCGGCTCCTGGCGATGGCGTCCACCGCGTTCTGGGCGGATTTTTTGCCCATGCGCTCCAGTGGCTCTAACTGCTCGGGCTGCAGGGCGTACAGGTCGGCGGCGGTATGAATCAGGCCGCTGTCGATGAGGTTCTGCATCACCGCAGGGCCGAGGCCGTCGATGTCCATGGCATTCCGGCTGGCGAAGTGGGTCAGATTGCGCAGCAGCTGGGCGGGACACTCCGCGCCGGTGCAGCGCAGGGCCGCGCCGTCCTCATCCCGGACCACCGGCGCACCGCAGACGGGACAGGTGTCGGGCAGAAAATAAGGCTGGGCGTCGGCGGGACGCTTGTCCGCCACCACCTCCACGATCTCGGGGATGATCTCGCCGGCCTTGCGCACCAGCACCGTGTCTCCGATGCGCACGTCCTTCTGGGTGATGAAGTCCTGGTTGTGGAGGGTGGCGAAGGTGACGGTGGTGCCGGCCAGCCGCACAGGGGCAAGCTCGGCCTTGGGCGTCAGCACGCCGGTGCGGCCCACCTGCACCACGATGTTTTTCAGGAGGGTGGGCTTCGTCTCCGGCGGGTATTTGTAGGCGATGGCCCACTTGGGAAACTTGGCGGTGCTGCCCAGGGTCTCCCGGTCACGGAGGTCATCCAGCTTGATGACCGCACCGTCAATGTCGAAGGGGAACTGATCCCGGCTGTCGCCCAGGGCGGCGATCTCCGCCAAAATATCACTGTCCTTCTCCAGCGGCTTGTGAGGAATGACCTTGAAGTGCTGGGAGGCCAGGTAGTCCAGTGTCTCCGTGTGGGTGGTGAACGTGCGGCCCTCCGCCAGCTGGAGGTTGAATACAGCGATGTCCAGCCGCCGCTGAGCGGCGATCTTGGGGTCGAGCTGGCGGAGGGAGCCGGCGGCGGCGTTGCGGGGGTTGGCCATGAGGGGCTTGCCCTCGATCTCACGGCGGGCGTTGATCTCCTCGAACACGCTGCGGGCCATGTAAACCTCGCCCCGGACGATAAGACGGGGCAGCTTTTCCGGCAGCGTCATGGGGATGGAGCGGATGGTGCGGAGGTTCTCCGTCACGTCCTCGCCCACCTGACCGTCGCCCCGGGTCGCACCACGGACGAACACGCCGTCACGGTACTCCAATGCCACGGACAGGCCGTCCACCTTGGGCTCAACGCTGTATACCGCGCGGTCCAGCGGTACTTTCTCCAGGAAGCGGCAGACCTCGTCGTCGTTGAACACGTCCTGCAGGCTCTCCAGCGGCACAGCGTGGCGCACCTGCTGGAATTCGGACAGCGTCTGGCCGCCCACCCGCTGGGTGGGCGAATCCGGCGTGATCTCCTCCGGGTGCTCCGCCTCCAGGTCCTCCAGGCGGCGGAGCATATGGTCGTATTCAAAATCGGAGATGGTGGGTTCATCCAGCACGTAGTAGCGGTAGCCGTGGGCGTTGAGCGTGTCGCGCAGCTCCTTCATCTCTTGGCGGTAGTCCATGTGACCTCTCCCCTTTTATCCGTTGTTCATAATGTATTCGTCAGCATAGTCCTCGATTTTATCCTCGGTGGTGCTGAAGTAGGTGTACGTCTGCGGCACACCTCCGACAATGACAGTCTCCGCCACGGAGATCTCGTTGCTGACCTTGGTGTAGGTGGTGATGCCCGGCAGCAGAATGCTGACGGAGACATCCACCTCCAATAGTATCTGATGCTTCGTCTGATTGATGCCGGCGGCGATGAACCGATCGCTGAACCTGGCGCTGGCCGTGCCCAGCGTCTCCATTTTGACGTACAGCTTCGGACCGCGGCCCGCCAGCAGCGGCGAGCCGGTGAGCGTGCCCAGCGGGATGGCCAGCTCGGTGGCGGAAACCTCCGACAGCCGGGCCAGCACGTCGTCGGCCACCTCGGTCTGCAAGCGGTTGAAGGCGGCCATGTCGCTGCGCAGAGCGGCCACATGGCCCTCCGCGTCCTTGTCAAAGGACACCAGCTTGCCATATTCCAGGTGGCCGCTGGCCACCGCATCGTTCACCGCCGCCACCACGATGCGGTTGACGGTGTTGGAGCAGCGGGCGGTGGCAACATTGACCAATATGGGCCGCAGGTGCAGCAGAATGGCCCACAGCAGCGCCGTCAGTCTGATGAGCGCGATGGCGACCCATATCCGCACCCGCTGATGGCGGGACAGGCGAATATAGCGCAGGCGCGTCACGGCCATCACCTCCCTTTATGGGAAGTGTATGACGGGACGGCTTTTCCTCATTCCTGCCAGCCGTTGACGATGGATTTGAAGAATTTGCCCCGCTCGGCGAAGTTCTTGAACTGGTCGAAGGCGGCGCAGGCCGGCGACAGCGTGACCACGTCGCCGGGATGGGCATGGTCGCGGGCGGTCTCCACGGCGGCGGTAAAGGGCGTCACGTCCAGTATCTCCGGGCAGCCGGGGCGGTAGTCCGGGGCTTGCTTCACGGCAGCGCGGATCTTATCCGCCGTCGCGCCGCAGAGGATCAGCAGCTTGACGTGGGCGGTGATCTCCGGGCCTAACACATCAAAGGGAATGTGCTTGTCGTAGCCACCGGCGATAAGGATGACCTTCTCCGGGAAGGAGCGCAATCCGGCGATGGTGCGGGAGGGGCTGGAGGCGATGGAGTCGTTGTAGTAGCGGACGCCGCGGTAGGTGCGGACCAGCTCGATGCGGTGCTCCACGCCGCCGAAGGTTTGGGCGAACTGCCGGATGATCTCATCCGGCACAAGGCCGTCCACCGCGGCGATGGCCGCCATATAGTTCTCCACGTTGTGGACGCCGGGGATCTTGATGTCCGAGGTGCGGAGGATGGTACGCTCCCCCGCCGGGCCGCGGCAGATGATGTCCTCGCCGCGAAGGAACACGCCGTCGGCAGGCTCGGTCTGACGGCTGAACAGGCGGCCGCGGCCCACGGCGCGGGCGGACTGCTCCGCCGTGATAGCATTGTCCGCGTTGAACACGGCGATGTCGCCGGCCTTCTGATGGCAGAAGATGTTCTCCTTGGCGGTGACGTACTCGGCCATGTCCTTGTGTACATCCAGATGGTTGGGCGCAAGGTTGGTGACCACGGCGATGTGGGGGCTTTGGGTCATGGTCATGAGCTGGAAGCTGGAAAGCTCTAGCACAGCGTAATGGTCGGGCTGCATCGCATCCGCCTCGCACAGCAGCGGGTGGCCGATGTTGCCGCCCAGCCAGACGGTTTTGCCGGCGGCACGCAGCAGCTCCGCGATGATGGTGGTGGTGGTGGTCTTGCCGTCAGATCCGGTAACGGCGATGATGGGACAGGGACAGATGCGGAAGAAGACCTCCATCTCGCTGGTCAGCTCCGCCCCTTTGGCCACCGCCGCCGCGATCTGCGGCACATCGGGCCGCAGGCCGGGTGTGCGGAAGATCACGTCCGCGTCCAGGCCGTCCAGGTAGTCCCCGCCAAGGTGCAATCGGCAGCCACGGCGCTCCAGATCATCGGCCTGTGCGCCCATCTGTTCCCGGGTGCGCTTGTCGCAGGCGGTGACGGACACGCCCTCCGCCAGCAGCCGGTCGATGAGAGGCGTGTTGCTGACGCCGATGCCGATAACGGCCACTGTCTTATTTTTTATGGTGTCTATATATTCCCGCAGGGTCATGGGTGTTCCCTCCTTGGATGAAGTGGCTTTTGCGTTTTAACTTACGTATTATACCTCACGGGGGAAAAATCTTCAATCAAAATCGCGTGGGAGCGCCCTGATTTTCGCGGGAATGAGCATTTTGGCCGGGAAACCGTCAAACCGCACAAAAACGGCGGGAGAAATTTGGCGAATGTCGGCTATTTTACTTCTTTACATTACCACGCTAAAGTGGTAGTATGATAACACAATAAATCAAGCGGCCACGCAGCCGCAGTTTAGGAGGAACACAACATGAAGAAGTTTATGGCGATGCTGCTGGCACTGGTCATGACGCTGAGTTTGGCGGCCTGCGGCAAGAAGGCGGACGACACCAGCAAGGATGACGCGAACGTGGATGACACCACCACCCCGGAGATCACCTACGCCGTGGAGGCCGGCAGCGCCGGTGAGGAAGTGGCACTGGCCAACGGGTTCAAGACCGTGTCCGTCAACTCTCAGGCTGACGCGCTGATGGAGGTCTCCTCCGGCACGTCCGACGCGGCGATCATCGACCTGCTGATGGCCGGCGCGATGGTGGGCGAGGGTACGAGCTATCCCGACCTGAAGGTGACGGATCAGAAGCTGAACTCTGAGCTGTACGGCGTGGGCTGCCGCAAGGGCAGCGACCTGGCTTCCTTTATCAACAGCGTGATGGGCGAGGCCTATGCCGACGGCACAATGCAGGAGCTGGCCAACACCTACGGCGTGCAGGAGGCCCTGCTGGAGCAGAGCGCCAGCGAGTTCACCGCCTCCGAGGCGGACAGCGATGTGAAGTACATCCAGGATAAGGGCACGCTGATCGTGGGCATCACCGAGTTCGCTCCCATGGATTACAAGAGCGCGGACGATGAGTGGATCGGCTTTGACGCGGACATGGCCAAGCTGGTGGCGGAGAAGCTGGGCGTTGAGGTGCAGTTCATCGTCATCGACTGGGATATGAAGGTCAACGAGCTGGACAGCAAGAACATCGATGCGGTGTGGAACGGCATGACGCTGACCGACGGCGTGAAGGCCGCCATGGAGTGCTCCAACGCCTACTGCGAGAACGCGCAGGTGGTCATCACCAAGTGAGTGGCCAGACAGCGGAAATTGTGATACAATAGCTACCCACGGCAGAGGGCGTGCAGCGTCCTCTGCCTTTGGGCGGATTTTATGAAGTGTGTTCCCTCCCCCGCACAAGTGACTACGAAGGAGTTTTTTCATGTTTTGGACTGTTACCCTCTCCCTGCTGGCAGGCATGGGACAGCTGTTGAAGCTGTTCTTCCTGACGCTGCTGTTCTCCCTGCCGCTGGGACTTCTCATCGCCTTCGCCCTGCGAAGCCGGTGCAAGCCGGTGAGCTGGCTCTTTAACGTCATTGTATGGATCATCCGCGGCACGCCGCTGATGCTCCAGCTCATCATCATCTTCTACGGGCCGGGCAAGTGGTTCGACAACAACATTTGGGGGCTGTTTTCCGATGGGCGCATGGCGGCCTGCGTGGTGGCGTTCGTCATCAACTACGCCTGCTATTTCGCCGTGATCTACAAGGGCGGCATCGAGGGCGTGCCCATCGGGCAGAGCGAGGCCGGACAGGTGCTGGGCATGACCAAGGGGCAGATCTTCTTTAAGGTCACGCTATTGCAGATGGTCAAGCGCATTGTGCCGCCCATGTCCAACGAGATCATCACGCTGGTGAAGGATACGTCCCTGGCCCGCATCATCGCCGTGACAGAGCTGATCAAGGCCGGTGAGGCGTATATGAAGTCCGCCGGTATCATTTGGCCGCTGTTCTACACCGCCGTGTTCTATTTGGCGTTCGTAGGCATCCTGACGCTGCTGTTCAACTACATCGAGCGCAAGCTCAGCTATTTCCGCTAAGGAGGTGTTGCACATGGCTATTCTGGACGTACAGCACATCGAAAAGCATTTTGGCGACACCCACGTGTTGGAGGACATCAGCTTCTCCTTGGAGGAGGGGCAGGCGCTCAGTATCATCGGCTCGTCCGGCAGCGGAAAGACCACGCTGCTGCGGTGTCTGAACTTTTTGGAGACGCCGGACAGGGGCGTGATCTCCGTCCGGGGCGAAAAGCTGTTTGACGCGGACGACCCGGCCACCCGTTCCGAGAGCGAGATACGAAAAAAGCGGCTGCACTTCGGACTGGTGTTTCAGAGCTTCAATCTGTTCCCCCAGTATACGGCGCTGGAGAATGTGACGCTGGCACGGGAGCTGATGGCTAAGTCTGAAAAGACCGGCGAGAGCCACGCGGACATCGTGGCGGAGGGCAAGCGGCTGCTGGCAGACATCGGACTGGCCGACCGCATGGGAAACTATCCCCACCAGCTGTCCGGCGGGCAGCAGCAGCGGGTGGCCATCGCACGGGCGCTGGCCATGAAGCCGGATATTCTGTGCTTCGACGAGCCTACCTCCGCCCTCGACCCGGAGCTGACCGGCGAGGTGCTGCGGGTCATCCGTGGGCTGGCGGAGCAGCACACCACCATGATCATCGTGACCCACGAGATGGCCTTTGCACGGGATGTGGCGGATCAGGTCATTTTCATGGACGGCGGCGTTATCGTGGAGCAGGGCCCGGCGCGGGAGGTCATCGACCATCCGCATCAGGAGCGGACACGGCAGTTTTTGGCCCGGTACAGCGAGATATAACATGAAAACCTCCACGCGGATGCGTGGAGGTTTTTCATATCGTGCGAGCGCGCCTGTAAGCCGGGTTCTGTTTCGACAGTCATCTATCTACGCGCACCGTCGCCGGTGCGCTCCAGCCACCTCGGGAGCGGCCGGGCCGGCCTGTATGCTCCCATACCGGTGTTGCTCCGGATAGAGTTTACAGCGACGGTCGCTTTCACACGCCGTCGGGTGAGCTCTTACCTCGCCTTTCCACCCTTACCGCGAGACCGCGGCGGTATATCTCTGTTGCACTTTTCCTGAAGTCGCCTTCGGCGGGCGTTACCCGCTATCCTCGCCCTATGGAGCCCGGACTTTCCTCATGAACAGGCTTTCGCCTTGTCCCCGCGACTGTCCAGCGCCCTCGCAGGATCAATTTTACCCAAGCGGCGGGGGAAAGTCAATGATAACTTCACCGGATGCGGGGGATCAGCAGCATTTTGTCCGGAACGCCGCCCTCCTCCAGGTGGTTCACGGTGCGGATCAGCTCCTCATCGGTGTGGTACTGCTTTGCCACATCCCACAGGCTTTCCCCCGCTGCCAGGCGGCGCATGACCAGGGAGGGCCGCCGTCCCGGCTGGCGGTCGGTGAGCAGTTCCACTGCTGTGATGGTGGGCAGCGTCTGGCGTTCCTCCTCCGGGGCGCGGAGGGCCACGATCTGCCGGATGTCGCAGCCGCTGCCGCTGAAGGCCACCTCCGGTGCACCGCAGAGGGCGCAGGCGGCATCCCGCGAGACAGCGGGCAGCGGCACCTCCGCCGTGCGCTCCGTGACGGTAGGGGTCTCCTCCTCGTCCAGATACAGAAACCGCAGCCGGACGGTGGTATGGAGGTCGTTGTCGTCACCGGCAAGAGAAGGGGTGCAGTCCGCGTCGGTGACGAACACAAAGGGCCTCTGGCGTCCAAAGTCCAGATGCTGTACGCATTCCTGACGTCCGACCCGCTCCGGCACAGCGGAGGGCAGCGTCACCTCCTGGGTCTCTACACGGGTATCGCAGCGGATGCTGTAAAGATCGGTGACGCAGGACAACGTCTCGCTGCGGGTGGTGGTCAGCAGCAGCCGCAGCTCTGCCGTGACGGAGAAGCCGCTGGTCTCCTCGCTGCGGAGCAGCCGCACCTCGCAGCCAGCCAGCTGCGCGGCGGCGGTACACTCCCCCTGTTCCGCCCCCTCCGGCAGGTCCACGATCTGAGAGAAGGGCAGCGCGGCCTCGTATGTATAGAGCTGCTGCTCGCGGCAGCGGTACAGCGCCGACAGGAACAGCTCTCCCTTGACCATCAGCTTGCTGCCCACCGGCTGGCAGCCGGTGACGCGTGGATAAAGACGGCTGCACAGCAGGTCCTCCGGGGCTGGCTGGTCGGTCGGCGCGGGCGTCTCCAGGGCTGCGCTGCACTCCCGCTCCGCCACGGAAACGGTCAGACAGGCCGTCCGCTCCTGCCGGCGCATACGCAGCGTCCCGTCCTCCTCCGCCGTTCCGGCGCACAGCCGCAGCACGGAGCAGCGGTATCCGGTGATGGTCAGCTCAGGGATGACCCGGACGTACAGACGGCGGGCCGTCAGGACCTGGGCCTCGCACAGCAACAGCCGGCCCGTGACCCATTGCAGCTGGCAGGCCGCCAGCCGCGGCTCGGCCGCAGTACAGGTGAACGGCACGGTCAGCGTCAGGCTGCGCAGGCCCACGCTTTCCTCCGATGTATACAGGACCGTCAGCCGCACAGCGCCTCTGACGGTGATGCTTTTGCCGTCGGCGGTACGGCTGCGTATCTGCACCTGACCCGCCGTTTCCACGATACGGCCCAGGTCCGGGCAGTATTCCGGGATGGCGGTCTCCATCGTCTCCTCGTGGTTCACGGCGGCGCGGCCGACCGTATCCCAGCAGGTGATCTCCTTCCATTGCAAGCCACATTCCATGGTTCAGCCCTCACATTCTTCGTTCGTTTGCCATAATGTATGCGAGGGCTCGGGGGTTTATTCCTTTATCCCGAACAAGCAGCGCAGCAGGCCGCTCAGCAGCCGCGGGGACTTCCAGACTATGATCTTCACCGCTGTTACCTCCTATCCTTCAAGCATATCACACCGCAGGCGATGAGCAGAAACGCCACCAGGAACATCAAGCAGCCCACCGGAAACACCGCGGCGATGAGTATACCCAGTCCCAGGCCCAGCGCGCACACGCCTAAAAAACCTCCGCAGTTCCATCTTCTCACGGTACACCCCTCCCCTGCTCCAATATATGGGCCGAGACCGGCAGAGGTGCAGAAAGGGCCGCCCACCGGCGGCCCTTGATAGGCTTATATTCACTTACACCTTATGTCTATATGTCTATATGCCTATATCCTATATCTGCGGGTCGGGCTGCTTCAACTCATCCTCCATCCGCTGCAGCTCGGCGATCATGCCGTCAAACGCCGCAAAGTCCGCGTTCTCCACGGCCTGCTCCGCCTGACGCAGCTGATCCAGCAGCGCTGCGTTCGTGTGCGCATAGGTGCTGCGCCGCTGGCCGCACCAGGCCCGCTGCTGGGCGATGCACTGGGCCAGCCGCTCCATGGCCTTGGCCCGGAATTCCTCCGTGCGGCGGTGGGCGCTGATCTCGATCTCCGCGATGTGCTCCTTCAGGGACTGGTATTCCAGCGCCGGTCCGCGCAGCGCTTCACACTCGCTCCGCATCGCCGACGCCTCCGCCTGCGCCTGGGCCAGCTGTGCCTGCAGACGTGCGTTCTCCTCCCGCAGCTTCGCATCCTCCTCGGTCAGGCCGCGCAGTGCCTCGTTTTCCGACGCCGCCTCGTCCCGCTGCTTGCGCAGCGTCTCGACCTCCGCCCGGAGCGTCTCCAGCTGGGTCTGGTTCTCCGCAGCGGTCTTCTCGATATAAGTCACCACGTCCTCCCGGTCAAATCCGCCGAACAGGCGCGTCTTAAAGCTGGCATCCATAGCAACAACTACCCTCTCTCTTTTGATCTTGGTCACAGCATACCACAAATATCGGCAAAAGACAAGGGAAAGCGCAGAAAAAGGCAGACTGTGCATCAGATTACCAAATTATCAAATTAAAGCAAAAAAGTTCCCCGGGACGATTTACAAACCGCGGAATTTGTTGTATAATGCGGTCTGTTGTGTATAAGCATTCTACTTGAAAAGGACGGAAACATCATGAACTGGGAGATCATCACATTTTTAGGCTACTTTATCATTCTATTGGGCGTTGCGCTGATTTTTTACTTCAACGGCTCGAATAAGAACTCCGAGGACTTCTTCCTGGGTGGGCGCTCCATGGGTCCCTGGGTCACAGCCCTGTCCGCACAGGCCTCCGATATGTCGGCCTGGCTGCTGATGGGCCTGCCTGGCTCTATTCTGGCATTTGGCTTTGGACAGATGTGGATCGGCATCGGTCTTGCACTGGGTACTGCCGCCAACTGGATCTTATGTGCCCGGCGGCTGCGCACCTTCTCCAAGGCGGCCAACGATTCCATCACCGTGCCCCAGTATCTGACCAACCGCTTCGCGGTGGACTCCCGGTCTCTGCAGCTGGTGTGTGCGCTGATCTTCCTGTTCGCCTATACCATCTACGTCGCCTCCGCGCTGGTGGCCGGCACTTCCGTGTTCACCACCCTGTTCCCGGATATATCGCCCAAGATCGCCATGTTCGTGTTCCTACTCATCATCGTGGCGTACACCTTCTTCGGCGGGTTTACCGCCGTGTGCTGGACGGACTTCTTCCAGGGCATGCTGATGATGCTGGCGCTGATGCTCGTCCCCATCGTGGTCTACTTCGGCCACCGCTCCCTGCTCGATCCCACCGCACTGACGACTGTCTATGAATACACCGACGCCGCCAGCGGTGCGGTGACGAAGTGCGCGTTTGGCGTTGGTCTGTTCGACGCCAGCTGGCAGGACATTCTCAGCGGCTTGGGCTGGGGTTTGGGCTACTTCGGTATGCCTCATATTTTGGTGCGCTTCATGTCCATTGAAAAGCCCTCCATGATCAAGAAGTCCTCCATCGTGGCTATCGTTTGGGTCATCATCTCCCTGCTCTCCGCTGTGCTCATCGCCTATTTCGGCAGAATGATCATGGGTGCGGAGCTGCTGGAGACCGGCAGCCAGAAGCTGGTGTTCATCGCCATGTCCCGCCGCTTCTTCCCCGCCGCTGTCTGCGGCCTGCTGCTGGCAGCCATCATCGCGGCATCCATCTCCACCGCCGACTCCCAACTGCTGGTGGCGTCCAGCTCCTTCACCGCCGACCTGTATAAGCCTTTCTTCCGCAAGAACGCCACGGAGAAGGAGACGCTGATGGTGGGCCGTGTGTTGGTGCTGGTGCTGTCCTTTATCGCCTATGTCATCGCCAACTCCAAGGGCAGCGGCGCACAGGCTATCATGGACATGGTGGAAAACGCCTGGGGCGCTTTCGGTGCGTCCTTTGGCCCGACCATTCTGCTGTCCCTGTTCTGGCGTCGGTTCAATTACAAGGGCGCTGTGGCCGGCGTTGTCTCCGGCTTTGTGGTGGATCTGGGCTGGCTGCTGACCGGTCTGACCGCTTCCACCGGCGTTTTTGAGATCGTCCCCGGCTTCTGCGCCAGCTTCATCGTCGCGTTCCTCGTGGCCAAGTTTACGGAAGCGCCCAATGCCCAGGCAGTGGAGATTTTCGATAAGGCCACCAGTGCCGATGCCGATTGACCTGCTTTTACCGGATAAACATGGCGTGAGCCAGGCTCACGCCATGTTTGTTTCCCAGTCTCAGTTCCACCGTGAGAAAATTTTGAAGAAAAGCAAAAATTTATCTTGCATTTTATTTCGTGTTATGCTATTATTAATGAGCTGTCCGAAAGACACGCGCCGTTAGCTCAGCTGGATAGAGCGTCTGGCTACGGACCAGAAGGCCGGGGGTTCGAATCCCTCACGGCGTGCCAAAAAGACCCGAAACCGTAAGGTTTCGGGTCTTTTTGTTTGCATAAGTTGTTGTTTTCTCCCGCTGCTTTTTTCTGACCCAAACGCTGACCCCAACGGGAGCGGATAGCGGAAACCATCAGACAGCACGGGATAGGATATTGCCCATCGTTTGCGCCGCCTTGAGCTGTGCGTCGGTGGTGACGTGGGCGTAGGTGTCCAGTGTGAAGCCCGCCGAGTAGTGGCCGAGCATTGATGACACCGTTTTTACATCCACTCCGTTTTGCAGGGCCATGGTTGCGAAGGTGTGTCGGAGGTCGTGAAAGCGGATACGGGGCAGCCCCGCCCGTTTCAGCACCCGCTGGAGCATATGCAGAACGCTGTCCGGCGACATGGGGCCTCCGCTTGGCGATGGGAATATCCATTCGCTGTTTCCGACTTTGCATTTCTGCATTTTCAGTACGCTTATCGCATCTGCCGACAGAGGCAGTGTGCGGTAGGCGTTTTTCGTTTTCAGCGGGGCCTCGACCACCTCGCCGTTTTGCCGGGATATAGCCCGCTGCACCTTGACCACTCTGCGGTCGTAATCTACATCCGTCCATTTCAGCCCCAGCAGTTCGCCCCGCCGCAGTCCGGTGGCGAGATCGAGGTAGTAGAGCTCGTACACGCCGCTGTCCCTGGCTTCTTGAAAGAAGGCGCTGAGTTGGTCAGCGGTCAGGGTTTTCATCTCCTTATGCTCTACCTTCGGCAAGGCACAGCCCTGTGTCGGATTCTTGCTCACCAATTTCTGCTCCATGGCAAGGTTGTACGCCGAGCCGATCATCTGATGGATGTTCCGGACGGTCTTTGGAGCCAGACCTTTCGGTTTTTTCTTGGCCTCGATGCGGTCAACTCTGCCGCCGTCCAGCAGGTGCTTGTAGAACCGCTGCAAGTCCAAAGAGGTTAGGTCTGCCAGCGGGATGCTGCCGATCTTCGGCTTGATGTGGTTTTTCAGAAAGCCTTGTGAGGTTTTGAAGGTGGCCGGGCGCAATTTCACCTTGGCGTAGTTCTCCATCCACACTTCCAGCCATGTTCCCACCGTGTAGGTCTTGGCCCGTCCGTAGTCGATGCCGACGTTTTCCTCGATGGCTTTCTTCAACTTCTCCTTGACTGCAGCCTGCGTCTTTCCGAGAACATTTTTGATGATGGCTTTTCCGGTTTCCGGATCGTGACCGACTGTGTACCGGCCCTCCCATCGTCCATCCTTGCGCTTTCGGATGTTGCCCTCGCCGTTTGCTCGTCGCTTTGGCATGGTATCAGCCCCTTTCGCAACGAACAATACCGTAACCAAGGGAACAAAGC
>ERZ827168.2400-NODE-2400-length-21893-cov-4.653723_pt1 | contig 21893 bp, 19 predicted proteins | sample MGYA00519868_ERZ827168 | MGnify/ENA primary metagenome ERZ827168 (study PRJEB31778, sample SAMEA3449271) | human gut metagenome | biome: human gut; feature: human-associated habitat; material: faeces | place: United Kingdom | collected 2010/2012 ...
ACAGGAAGTATAAATACAAGTGATTTAGAAACAGAACTAAATAAAATAAGTGGAGCAGAAATAACAAAATCTGCAAACAATGAATTACCATGGACAGTAAAAAAAGGAAGTTATGAAGTAACAATAACAGCAGATGGAGTTACAACAAATACAACAGGAAAAGATGACAGTAAAAAAGATGAAGATACAAAAATAGATTATGGAACAAAGAAACCAGCAGAAGATACAAGAACAGTAAAAGAACAAGCAACAGCAGCAAAGCCAGAAGGTTCAACAATAGATTCAAACACAAACGAAACAACAGGAATAGTAATGATAGATAGTAATGGAAATGAATGGGTATGGGTAGAAGTACCAAGTACAGTATTTACAAAAGCAACAAGTAGTACAGATTATGAAAATATAAAAGCAGATTTAATAGTATATGCAAAAGATTATAGAGATAGTTGGACAGATGAATGGTATGCTATGGATGGAGAAACATTAGTAACAGCAAGTAAAGAAGGATTAACAGATGTACAAAAAGCATTAAATAATGGATGTGGATTAACATATAATGAATATAATACAAAATATCAAAAAATGTTAAGTAGTATATATACAAATAAAGGATTTTATATAGGAAGATATGAAGCAGGAATAGCAGGTAGTGATGAGAATACAAGTTTAGCAAGATATAGTAGAACAGAAATAACAAGTAGTTCACCAAAAGCAGTAAGTAAAAAAGATATGATACCATATAATTATGTATATTGTAGTGATGCACAACAATTAGCAAATGGAATGAGTACAGGAGATAAAACAAGTAGTTTAATGTATGGAATACAATGGGATTTAGTATGTAAGTTTTTAGAAGTAAAAGGTAACTGGGATACAACTGAAAAAACAGCACAATATTATATAAAACAAAATAGTACAAGTTGGGGAAATTATAATAATAGTACATTTACAATAAATAGTACAAAAGCAAAAAAATATAATAGTAGTAATAAATCATGTGATGATATGACTGGAGAAAAAACAAGTGTTATGTTATTAACAACAGGAGCAAGTGAACAAAATAAAAAAATGAATATATATAATTTTGCAGGAAACGAAAGGGAATGGACATTAGAAAAAACTATCTACTTTACCGACTATCCTTGTAGCAATAGGGGAGGCAATTACCGCAACGACGGCGGCAACACTCCAGCTTCTATTCGCGATGGCCTTAGCACGACTTACAGCTACAACGACATTGGATTACGTGTTTCACTTTATTAGTAGAACTGTGTTCTAAAACCGTGTTTATAATTTGTAAATAAAATAGTTTTAAATAGAGTAATTTGAATAAAAGTTACTAACGGATTTATACGTTAGTATGGAATTTTCTTATGCTATCAAAATACGTTTACGAATTTTGGTAGAGTGTTAAAAATTAACTGTGTAAATTCAAAAAAATAATTTTGGATGCACAGTTATTTTTTTGTGCAAGAAATGGTGTTAGTATAGACGAATATGTAAAAAATTAACCTCAAGATTTTTATAACCTTGCGTTCATTATATAATGTTGTTAATCTTTCATAAATTAATTTTATAGTGTGAGCATATAATAAGTTATTTCAATAAAAAGTCCCTTTTTATTGAAAAATTTGTAGAAATATTGTAAAATATATAAGAAACTATTTTTATAGAAAGAGGAATTAAAATGTACTTAATTGTAGGGCTTGGAAATCCTGAAGAAGATTATAGTAATACAAGACACAATATGGGATTTGATACAATAAATAAATTATCAAAACAATGTGATATTAAAGTAAATAAAAGTAAATTTAATGGGTTATATGGTACTGGCATAATTGAAAATGAAAAAGTAATATTGTTAAAACCACAAACCTTTATGAATTTAAGTGGTGATAGTATAATAGAGTTTGTTAATTTTTATAAAATACCTTTTGAAAATATAATTGTAATTTATGATGATATAGATTTAGAAAAAGGTATTGTAAAAGTTAGAAAAAAAGGTGGACCAGGAACTCATAATGGAATGAAATCTGTTACTCAAAGATTAGGAACAAATGATTTTGTACGAGTAAGAGTAGGTATTGGAAAACCAGAAAACAAACAAGATTTAATAAATTATGTTATAGGACATATTTCTGATGAAGATAAAATTATATTAGATAAGGGTACAACTATTGCAAAAGATGCAGTAATAGATGTATTAAAATATGGAATAGATAATGCTATGAATAAAATAAATTAATTACATGAAAGGAAAGATAAATGCTAGAAATAATTGTAAATAAGCAAAAAGGTTTAAAAACAATTGCCTTAGTAGAAAATGGAAAGTTAGTTGAACAATACGAAGAAAAGAAAAATTCAAATAGAAATGAAGGAAATATATTTATTGGAATAATAAAAGATATATTACCAGGAATGCAGTCAGCGTTTGTAGATATAGGAACAGAAAAAAATAGTTTTATACATTTAAAAGATATATTACCACAAGTGGATGAAAAAAAAGGTGAAAAACAAGAAAATAAAAATATTAATGATGTTATAAAAATTAATGATAAAATACTGGTTCAAGTAAAAAAAGACAGTAACCAAAAAAAGGGTGCAAGAGTTTCAACACATATTAATTTACCAAGTAAGTATATTGTTTTTATGCCAAATACAGAAATAGTAACTGTATCACAAAAAATAGAAGATAAGACAGAAAGAAATAGATTAATAAATATAATAAAAAATAATTTACCAAAAGGAAATGGAGCTGTAATAAGAACATCTGCTAGTGGAAAAAATGAAGAAGATTTAATACAAGATATAAATTATATATTTAATAAATGGAAAGAAATATTAGAAAGTGCTAAGAATTCTAATGAGAAAAAATTAATATATAAAAGTGAAAATATAGTTCATAAAATGATTATAGATTTAGTAGATAAAGCTTTAGATAGAATAATAGTAAATGATAAAAATGAATATGAAGAAATAAAAGAATTTCAAGAAGAAAATGGTAATAAAATTTTTATAGAATTAAAAGAAAATGAAGATTTATTAAATATGTATGATATAAGAAATCAAATAGAAAGAATATCAAATAGAAAAATATGGCTTGATTGTGGAGGTTTTATAACAATTGACAAAACAGAAGCTTTAACAGCGATTGATGTTAATACTGGAAAATTTACAGGAAAAAAAGATTTGAAAGATACTATATTTAAAGTTAATAAAGAAGCAACAATAGAAATTTCTAGACAATTAAGACTAAGAGATATTGGTGGAATAATAATAATAGATTACATAGATATGGAAGATGAAAGTAAAGAAAAAATAATGCAATTGCTTAAGGAATGTTTAAATAAAGATAGAGCAAAAACACAAATAGAAGGGTTTACAAAATTAGATTTGATGGAACTTACAAGAAAACATATATGTAGTCATAATGAATAATAGGAGTGAAATATGAAAGTAGGATTTGTATCATTAGGATGTAGTAAAAATTTAATAGATACTGAAATAGCAATAGGACATTTTAAAAATAATGGATATATAATTACAAATAATCCAGAAGATGCTGATATTATAGTTGTAAATACATGTGGATTTATTGATTCAGCAAAAGAAGAAGCGATAAATACAATATTAGAAATGGCTCAATATAAAAATAAAAAATGTAAATATTTAATTGCAATGGGATGTTTAGTTCAAAGATATTATAATGATCTTGTTAAATCATTACCAGAAGTAGATTTATTTATAAAATTAGATGAATATAATAAATTATGGGAAAAGATTAATAATTTAGTAGAAAAAGATATTTTTGATACAGAAGAAAAAGAAACAATAACAAAAATATCACAAGTAAAAAAATTACCACTTCCAACAAGAGATGAATTTTTTGAAAGAGTCGTAACAACAGGAAATAACTATGCTTATTTAAAAATTGGTGAAGGTTGTAGCAATAATTGTACATATTGTGCAATTCCATATATAAGAGGACCTTTTGTAAGTAGAAAAATGGAAGATGTAATAGAAGAAGCAAAAATACTTGCAAAAGAAGGTATAAAAGAATTAATAGTAATTGCACAAGATACAACAAAATATGGAATAGATATTTATGGTGAGCCAAAACTTGCAGAATTATTAGAAGAACTAGTAAAAATAGATGATATAAAATGGATTAGATTTTTGTATTCTTATCCAGAAGGTATAACAGATAAATTAATTGAAGTTGTAAAAAACAATGATAAAATATGTAAATATTTTGATATACCAATTCAACATATTTCTAATAAAATATTAAAAACAATGAATAGAAGAACATCAAAAGAGTATATAGAAAATTTAATTTCCAAAATAAGAAAAGAAATACCAGAAGTGGTTTTAAGAACAAGTTTAATAGTTGGTTTTCCAGGTGAAACTCAAGAAGATTTTGATGAATTATATGAATTTGTTAATAAAACAAAGTTTGATAGATTAGGAACATTTATGTATTCAAAAGAAGAAAATACACCAGCATCAAGGCTTCCAAACCAAATTCATCATTCAACTAAAAGAGCAAGATATAATAAAATAATGAAAGACCAAAAAGAGATTGCAAATGAAATTTTAAAAAACAAAATAGGAAAGAGATATACTGTTTTAATCGAAGATATTTCATTTGATAATAAATATTTTATAGGTAGAACAATGTTTGACATTCCAGAAGAAGATGGATTAGTATATATAAAAAATAATGGAAATCTTAATAAAGAAGAAATATTAAATAAATTTATTGAATGTGATATAATAGACATAAATGAATATGACTTAATTGGAAAAATTATTTAATAAAAGGTGGTATATATATGAATGAAAAAGAATGTTTAGAAAAAATGGATAAATTAATAGAAAAAAGGCAACAACAAATAAATGAGGATTTTAAAAATGAAGGAAGATTAAAAACAGTAATAAATGATGTAAAGTATCTAGGTAAAATAAGATATATTGAAGAAGTTGACGGAAAAAGAGAAGAAAAGGAAAAAGATATTTTTACAATAATAGAAGAAAATGATGGTAATATTTGGTATAAATATTATGATGAAAATATGCAACTTATAGCAGCTGAAAATGGTTTCCAACAATTGGCCCTTTCAGGTAATGTAGCAGAAAAAAATAGTGATGTTTTAGAAAAAATAGAAAAATTAGATAAAATGGAAGGTACTTCATTATCAGAAACCAAAGAAGAATATAGAATTATAGAAGAAGTTGCTAGAAAACAAGGAATTGAAGTTGAGGATATTGAAAATTATAAGAAATTAAATTTAAATCAGGAAATTGACAATGATGAGGAAAATAAAGTTATAGATAGTGATGAAACAAAAAAATTAGATATACGAGAAAAAACAAATTTGAGTCAAAATATTGAAGGTAGAACTTTAGGAAATAAATTAGGTATTAATAATATAACTTTACCTGATGGAAGTAAACTTACTGATGGAAAATACTTGGCAGTTGTAAGTACAAGTTCTTTAAATAAATATAAAGAAAAAAATAGTAGTCAGAGATATAGTTTTGCTGTAATAAGAGAAAATGGAGAAGCAGTACCATTAGGTGATGATGTATTAGTGGATGATGAAAGAACTGGAATGGATCCAATAAGAGCAGATTTGACAATAAATAATGATGGTAGAGTTAATAAGGAAAGTAATGTTGCGAGTTTTAGAATTGTAAACGGAAATAGAAATGAATATTTAAAAATAGGTAATGATGAAATTTCTGGACATGAAATTAAATATTCTAAATATTCTCTAACAGATGGAAAATACATTAGTACAGAATTAAGAACAGATAAAGATATGTATATAAAGGATGATGTAAGACAATATTTAAAAGATTCTTCAGAAGGAATAAGAAAAGCAGAAAAAACTTTGAATAGATCAGAAATTCATGAAAAATGTGATGAAAAAGAAGATGTTTCATTAGTTGATAATAATCAATATAATGATTCACATGTGCATATAGATGCAGATGATTTTGTTCCCAATACTAATGTGACTTGGGGAGAATATGCAAACCAATTAGGTTACAGAGGTGAAGATGCTGTAGAACTTGCTATTAAAAAATATGAAGAAACCTTGGAAAGTGATCAATCATTGAATAGTAAAGAAATTATAGAGCAAACAGTTGAAGAAGCAAATGAAGATTTTAGAAATCCTCAAGAATTAGATCATTAATAATTAAAAAATTAATATAAAAAACTCTAATTATTAGAAATTTAATAATTAGAGTTTTTAATTATATTAAATAAATATAATATTATAAATTAAATTGGTAAATAAGCAAAGAATAATACCACAAATTGTAGGAAGAGCAAATGCCAATGCACTCCATTTCCAACTACCAGTTTCTTTTTTTATTGTAAGAATAGTAGTACTACAAGGAAAATGTAATGTTGTAAAAATCATAACATTTATAGCTGTTAAAATATTCCAACCATTTTGTAATAAAATAGATCCAATTTTAAAATTATCTTCAACATTTGAAAGAGAATTTCCACCAAGGTAACACATAAGGATTATAGGTAAAACAATTTCATTTGCTGGAAAACCTAAAATAAAAGCTGTTAGAATATATCCATCAAGTCCCATTAATTTTGCAAATGGATCAAAAAAGTTTGCTATAATATATAAAAAAGATGAACCGTTTATTCCTATATTTGCAAATAACCAAATAACCAAACCTGCGGGTGCTGCAACTAAAATAGCTCTACCTAAAACAAATAAAGTTCTATCAAGTATAGATCTAATTATAATTTTTCCTATTTGAGGTTTTCTATAAGGTGGTAATTCTAATACAAAAGAAGATGGCATTCCTTTTAAAATTGTTTTTGATAAGATTTTAGATACTACTAAAGTTAAAAATATTCCTAAAAGAATTACAAATATTACACTAATAGTTGATATTATACTAGCTTGAAATCCTCCTACTGTTCCTGCGATGAAAATTGTTGCAATTGATATTAAAAATGGAAATCTACCGATTGCAAGGAACAAAGTTATTTGTTAAAATTGCGATTAATCTTTCTCTTGGAGAATCTATTATTCTACATCCAACCACTCCTGCAGCATTACAACCAAACCCCATACACATAGTAATCATCTGTTTACCGTGTACAACAACACTTTTTGAAAAAACCATCCATATTAAAAGCAATTCTAGGAAGATATCCTAAGTCTTCTAGAAAAGTAAATAAAGGAAAGAAAATTGCCATTGGAGGGAGCATTACAGAAATAATCCAAGTTAGAGTTTGGTAAATTCCACAAATTAGCATATCTGATAGCCAAGAAGGGCAATGAATCCAATTTGCAAATAACATTAATTTTTCTTGTATCCACGTAAAGAGACTAAATAATACCTGAGAAGGATAATTAGCACCTACAATGGTAATCCAAAAAATTAAACCTAAAAATAAAATCATAATAGGAAAACCAAAAGTTTTTGAAGTCAATATTTTATCGATTTTTCTATCACGACCGAGAATAATTGTTATTTTTAAATGTACAAACTTTTTTACAAATTGATTCAGAATGTTTCATAATACTAGAAACAATAGTATCTTTAAATTTTTCATTAGAAATATTATTATCTTCTAGAACATTTGTAATTTCTGTTTTTATATGATTTATTTTTGTATCTTCTATCAATGAAACTGAAAAATTTTTTTCGATAGATTCTAATATATTTGTTTCGCCATCTATAATTTTTAATGAAATCCAACGATATAAGTGATGTGGAAGTGTATGAAAGGCTTTAAGACAATTGTTTAAAGAATTTAATTCTTTTTCTATAATGTCTAGATATGTAACCTTTTTAGGCTTTGGAATGATTTCCTTTTTACAAACTTTTAGAATAGTATCCATTAAATTATTTAAGGTATTCTTTTTTCTAGCAATAGTTCCAACAACAGGAACACCTAATTGTGCTGATAATTCATCTAAATCTATTTCAATTTTTTTATTTTTTGCTTCATCTAATAAGTTAACACAAACAATTATATTATTAGTAATTTCCATTATTTGAAAAACTAAATTTAGATTTCTTTCTAGACAAGTTGCGTCAACAACTATAACAGTTGCATCAGGGTTACCAAAACATATATAATCACGTGCTATTTCTTCTTCTTCAGAGTTAGACATAATAGAATATGTGCCAGGAATATCTACGAATAAAAAATTATTGTTTTTATATAAGACTAAATCTATTTCTTATTACAGAACAAATCTTAAAAAATCATAAATTTTTAAGTAAATTTTCTGTGCAATGTATTTTTTTATAATAGGAAAGTTTTGAAACTTTCCTATTTATATAAAAAATGCCATATTTAAGTAATGGCTTGGCTAGTTTTCTTACGAGAAAATATTTAATTAGAAAAATCCCTTCTTAAAATATAGTTTTGTAAAGTTTTGATTATTGTCTGCTCTACAATTTTCTCCCTTTATTTCTACTTATATTTAATTCTTATTTTTCTAAATTTTATCATTTTGAATTAACTCTGATAATTTCTAAGAATTACCAATTTGCAAATTTATACGCATATTATTATATCATATTACAAAAGTTGTTGTCAATGCTTTTAAGCTTATTTTCTAACTTTTTATTTTATTATTTTGCTTTATCTATATTTACATAATATATTGACTTTGCTTAATTTTTATATTATAATTATTTTATGCACATTGAAATGCTAATATAAGAAATTTGGAGGATTTTTATGTAATTTTTAGTTTCTACTCACCTTAAAAGTATTTTAATTTTAAATTTGGAGGGAAAAATATGTTTGACTACACTTATAACTTTGAGTTAAGTAAAGAAAATCTAGCATCCTTAGAAATCGCAGTAAATCCAGATAATTATTGTTCTCCGCTTCTCAAAACTAGTATTGCAGAAACTCAAAAGCAGCTAACAGAAGATTCGAACTTTAAAAATAAGTTCTATAGTCTCTGCTTCTGCTCTATTATTTCACAAATGTGGAGTGCAAAGGCAACCAAATTTGTAGGAAAAAGTAATTTGATTTACAATCCTACACTAAATTGCTATGAATTTGCCGTCACTCATAAAATTATTGGTGAAACTCTTTCTATTACAAAAAGTAATATGTTTGGTATGTTAAGTTCCAAACGGAAATGTGTTGGATTTCTGTATATCAAAATAAGTGTTATTGTCACTGACAATATCGTAATTCTAAAATCCAGGCATTATAAGTCCATTGCACAGCAACATCCTGTTTCATTCAAGGTTTGCCCTGATTATGAATATAGTTTAACTCCTTTTATTGTAAAAGATGGGAACATGTCTATGTGTGAGTCTTTTGAAAAAAAGCTTGCAAATGCTTTTTACAAAACACTTTCGCAAATTGCTGATTCTTTTGCAAACATCGAAATTTTTAACGGAGATGTTTTAGATTGTTTAAATTTTCAAAATCCCAACAATTCTTATTCTTCTAAAGATTGTCAAGTAATTGAAGCAGTCTACTATATGGCTTGTAAGTTTTTCCCATTGTTTGCTTCTGTTGATTCTCAACAGCAAATTGAAATGTTAAAAACTGCAAGTGAAGAAACTCAATTTGAAGTAACAAATGCTAGAAAATATAAAGCAAATTTTCAAGTATCTGTTTTTGCAAAAAATCTATACTTTGAAATTATGAAAAAACATTTAGATACTGTTGCAATTTTTAGCAAATTTTCGAAAACTCTAACTATGCAAAAGTGGAATACTTCTCCTTCTTGTCTTCTGTATACAGAGAAAGATTTTGAAGAATTCGATTATTCTAATTGCAATCCTGAAGAACTTATTTGGGTAAGATATGATAGTTCTAATTATAATGTCCAGGAACTCTATTCCAAACTAGTCCCAACAATTAGTGTAGTAAACGCTTTAAAAATCAACTGCTTTATTGATGAAATCAATTTAGCAGATTCTCAAATTTCCTAAAGCCAAATGCAGGTGGTTAATACCACCTGCATTTCTTTTTTTTTCAAAAAGTACTTGCACAAATATTTAATATATTATAATATAATACAGAAATTGAAATATAAAAAATATATTATGAAAGGAGTTTATTATTAAGCGCCAGAACACTATTGTGTTGACGAGGTCTAGAGCTAATCGAATTTTCGGCGGATACTCTAGTGGCTTAACTTAAGTCAAAGCATTATAACAAAAAACAATATAATATTGTAACAGAAATTAATGCATAAGTATATTTCAATTCCGCATATAAGGGATTTTATATCAAAAATCCTATTCAATTATTTTTAAGGAGGATTCACAAATGTGTGGAATTATTGGATATATAGGACATCAAAAAGCTAGTCCTATCTTAATTAATGGTCTTTTAAGACTTGAATACAGAGGTTATGACTCTGCTGGAATATCAACTATAGAAAAAAATGGTCTTTCAGTTATGAAAGATAAAGGAAGAGTTAAAAATTTATATAATTTAGATGGAATTGATTCTCTTGAAGGAACAATTGGAATTGCTCATACTAGATGGGCAACACATGGAAAACCTTCAAAAGAAAATGCCCATCCTCATTTAGATAATAGTAATACTTTTGCTGTTGTTCATAATGGAATTATTGAAAATTATAATGATTTAAAAAAATTATTATTAGATAATGGTTATACATTTCATTCTCAAACAGATACAGAAATTATACCAAATCTTATACATTATTATTATTCAAAAGATAAACATAATGATGATAAAAAAGTCTTACGTGCTGTTCAAAATGCTTGTAAATCATTTAAAGGAAGTTATGCACTTCAAGTCATCTCTAAATATATGCCAGATAATATGATTGTTGTTAGAAAAGATAGCCCTCTTGTTATAGGAAAAGGTAATGGAGAAAACTATATTTCTTCTGATATTCCTGCAATTCTATCCTTTACAAAAGATTTTTATCTTTTAAATGATAATGAATTTGCTCTTCTTTCAAGAGACAATGTTGAATTTTTTGATATTGATTTAAATAAAATAGATAAAAAATTAACAAGCATTGAATGGAATGCTAGTGCTGCAGATAAAAATGGTTTTGATGATTATATGTTAAAAGAAATATTTGAACAACCAACAGCAATAAGAGAAACTATTGGTTCACGTTTACCAGAAAATGAGCCTTGTAATTTTGATGATTTAAAATTTACCAAAGAATTTTTATCAAAAATAAATAAAATATATATAGTAGCTTGTGGAACTGCAATGCATGCTGGACTTTCTGGGAAAATTGCAATTGAAAACTTATGCAATATCCCAGTTACAGTTGATATAGCTTCAGAATTTAGATACAGAAATCCAATTATTGATAAAAATACTTTATGTATTTATATCTCTCAATCTGGCGAAACTGCTGATACTATTGCTGCATTAAAACTTGCAAAATCAAAAGGAGCTACAACACTTGCTGTATCAAATGTCATTGGAAGTTCTATTACAAGAGAAGCTGATTACTCTATTTATACACATGCTGGACCAGAAATTGCTGTTGCTTCAACCAAAGCTTATACTTCTCAAGTTATGTTACTTATAATTTTAGCAATTTATTTTGCTGAAATATTAGGATCTACTCCATCTTCAGAATTAACAAAATTAAAAAAAGATATCTTTAATCTTCCTGATAAAATTGAAGAAGCATTAAAATCTTCTGAAGAAATTAAAAATTATGCAAAAAATATTTATCAAGAAAAAGATGTTTTTTTCTTAGGTAGAGGTATTGATTATAACACTGCTCTTGAAGCTTCTTTAAAACTAAAAGAAATTTCTTATATACATTCAGAGGCATATGCTGCTGGTGAATTAAAACATGGACCTATTGCATTAATTGAAAATGGAATATCTGTTATAAGTATTATTACAGATAAGAATTTAGTTGAAAAAACTATTAGTAATATTCAAGAAGTTATTACACGTGGTGCAAAAACATTAGTTATCACAAGTCAAGAATTACCAAGTAATAATATAGACACAATTGTTAAAATTCCAAACACAAATATTTTGCTTTCACCTATTGTTGCAATTGTTCCATTACAATTACTTTCTTATTATATTTCAAAAGAAAAAGGATTAGATGTTGATAAGCCAAGAAACCTTGCAAAATCAGTAACAGTTGAATAATTATTTTTTTATATTAAACACAAATAAACTATTAAGTAATAAATTACTTAATAGTTTATTTTTAATTATATAGATACTTTTGAGGATTAATTGCTACTCCGTTTAATCTTATTTCTAAATGTAAATGTGGTCCTGTTGTATTTCCAGTCATTCCAACTTCTGCAATTATATCTCCTGATGATATTTTTTGACCAACTTTGGCATACAACTTATTACAATGTGCATACCATGTTTCTACACCATTTCCATGATCAATTTTTACAAGATTTCCATAAGATCCATTATATTGTGCAAAAACAACTGTACCATCTGCAACAGCTTTTATTTTCGTTCCAAATGCACATGCTATATCTGTTCCTGTATGTGCTCCAGATCTTATTCTACTTACATTTCCAAATCTTGAACTTACATATCCATTAACAGGAAGTGAAGCTAATAATACCCCATTTATTGATGGTAATTTTGTTTTTTCATCTTCTTCTATTAATATATCTACTTTTTGTTCAACTTCTTGTTTGGCAACTTCTACTGATTGTATTCCTATTTCATTAATATTTTCTGTATAATTTGTTGTTACTGCTAAATCTAATTGAATTGTATCATCTTTATGCTCTTCTTTTATTTGTTCAACAGCTTCTTCAGCTTCTTCTATATTATCAACATAAGTTATTGTTTCAGCATTCAAAATTACAGCATAATATTTATACATTACTTTTGCATCATCTTTTAATGCTAACATTATTTCATCTTCATTTGTTGTTAAACTTTTTTCTACTAATTTTAATTCATATTTTGGCATATTATCTAATGTAACAAAATCTATATTTTCTCCATCCATATCAATTATTTCTGATTGAATTCTATTTTGTAATTCTGCTGCATTACTTACATATCCTATTTGTTCTCCACACAAACTTACTACATATGTTGGCTTATACTTAAATAAAATAATCGCTATTATTAAGCCTAATCCTAACGCCATTATTGTAAAAAACTTACAGCTTTCTTTCGTATAGTATTTTAGCTTTTTCTTAAAAATAATTTATCCTCTCCTTTTTATTGCTTATCTTATAAGCTGAATTTTTAGCGACCAAGATTTATTATACCATAATTTTACTCATTTTGCAAATTTTAAATTTTCATTTCTTGTTTCTTAAGTATTTTCAGCTCTTTAATATTCTAAAAAATTACTTTTTATTATATATATTACTCATTTTTCCTGCATTTTATTCACTTTTTCTCTATTTTCCTCGTTTTTTTATGTTGAAAAAATAAATACACTATGATAATATATTAGTATATTTTAATTTGGAGGTTATTTTGAAAACTTTAATTGTTACTAACAAATATAATGGAAAAAAACTTTGTAATTTTATTTTAACGTCTTTTCCAAATTTATCTCAAAATACTTTATACAAAGCTCTTAGACAAAAAGACATAAAAATTAATGGAAAAAGAGTTAATAAGGATTGTATTATTTTTGAAAATGATGAATTAAATATATTTATTGCAGATTCTTTGCTTTTCCCACAAATTAATTTAGATATTGTTTATGAAGATAATAATATTTTAGTAATTAATAAACCCATAAATCTTGAAGTTGTTGGTGAAAATAGTTTAACAACCTTAGTTCATCAAAAATATCCCAAACAAAAACCAATGCCTTGTCATAGACTTGATAGAAATACAACTGGATTAGTTTTATTTGCCAAAAATGATACTGCTTTAAATATTTTATTTGATAAATTTAAAAAACATGAGATAAAAAAATCTTATACTGCTTTAGTATATGGCATTCCAAAAATAAAAAAAGCTAGATTAGAATCATATTTATTCAAAGATAATAAAAAATCTATCGTATATATATCAGATGATTTTAAACCTGGATATCAAAAAATTATAACTTCTTATTCTGTAATAAAAGAATTTAATAATAATACCTCTTTATTAGAAGTTAATATTGAAACTGGACGAACTCATCAAATTAGAGCACATTTGGCTCATATAGGATACCCTATTATTGGTGATGGCAAATATGGTATTAATCAAATAAATAAACAATTTGGATATAAATATCAACAACTTAATAGTTTTAAATTAGAATTTAATTTTGTAACAGATGCTGGTATTTTAAATTACTTAAATGGTACGGTCATTACACAAAAAGCACTACATTTGATTTGATCAATCAATGTAGTGCTTTTTAATAATTAAAATTTAAAGAAAAAACTCTCCACATTTCTGTAGAGAGTAAAAAGAATATTTCTTTTTAATTAATCATATTTTTCCAAGTACCCGTTTAATTCTTGCGTCTTTCATAAATCCAAATTCTCTATTGTTCATAAGGACACCAAAGAAATGGTCTGTATCATCTCTTCGAATTTCTACAATTTTGCCAATTCCTCCATGACTAATCCCTGGACAAATGTTTCCATGGCCATCATCAGTTACCTGTACTAAATCATACAGTCGATATTTATCCTCTCCATTAACCCGAACTGCAACAGGAATGTTGAATTCATCAATAACAAGCTGATAATTAGAATAACTAGTTCTTTCAAGCTTCATAATACTTTTCTCCTTGCGTAATAACGCGTTTTATATTGTGTATTTCCTTTTGATGCAACGGAGTTACAAAATGTTACATCACTTATAATTATAGCATATTTACATAAATTGTCAATATACTATTTGTATATATCTATTCTATTAGTTAGAAATAATACGTCATTGGTGCCACCAAGCAGAATCGAACTGCTGGCCTACGGGTTACGAATCCGTCGCTCTACCAACTGAGCTATAGTGGCAAATACAAAATTACTATAACACATTTTTCTTTAAATAACAATATATTTAAAAATATTTATTATAAAACGAAAAAGGACACTACTCCAAAGCAGTGCCCTTCTTCGTCTAACATACTGTTAGAAATTATAGATTAACCATCGATATGTGCAGAAATAAGCTTCTGAATCTTGTCATCAGAGACAAGCATCTTATACTGCATATCATTGCAGAGATAATATTCAACCAGAGTCACGAACTTAAGTGCCTTAGCATACTCCTGAGCCGAATCAAAGCCTGCCTTGATCATATCCTGAAAATCAGGCTTAAGTTCAGTTGGAATCTGCTCAACCTTGAGATTTGCGACGCCTTCGACTTCACAAGTAGAAATAAAGGTGCCACATGCAGGAATTTCTCCAGAATAACCAGGAGCAATCAGATAAACCATCTGATTTTTGGCCGTTTCAATCTTATTTTCGATTTCTCCCAACTTTTCATTAAGCTTCTTGATCTTCTTACTGAAAGTTGCAACCTCCTTTTCTGCATTCTTCTGAGCAGTCTTTGCCTTCTGCAATTCCTGACGTGCATTGTTAAATGCTTCAGTTGCCTTCTGCAGAACCCGCTCACAGGTTTCCTGAAGCATTTTGGCTTCAGTCATCTTCTTCTCTTCAGCAGAAATTTCAGCAACAGTGTCAGCATGACTCTTTTCGAGATTTGCCATATCATCATTCTTGATGCCGACAACGGTAACTTTGCTCACAGTTTCAGGCTTGCTTTCAGTCTTAGCTTCTGCAGAAGCTTTTGCTTCCACTTTAGTAGTAACAGTTGCCTTCTTCTCGTTTGCCTTTGCCTTGTTGCTCATTTTCTTTTCCTCCGCATCATTTTTTTCCAGTGCTCTTTTAATTCGATTAAACAGAGTCTTGTTGTCGATAACCTTACTCAATTCATCAAGCAAACTTGCCCGATCTTTGAAATCAAGATGCCTCTTTTCAACAACCTGGCTCGTAGAGCAATGATACTTCAGGATATCATCAGAAATAGTGCTCCAGCCGATAATCTGACCATTAATGTTCTTCAAATCCATAATTTTTTCACCTCAAAAAATTTTTTTCTTGTTGTTTCGACTTTGTTGCCAAAAGGTGACTATAAAAATAGACCTAATGTCGACATTACTATTATAGCACAAACTTATCAGTATGTCAATTTTATGTAAATTTACACTTATTTTTTATATTTATTTATTGATTTACCTTGTATATTGGTAAAAATTGTGATATAAAATATGTATAACTTAATCGGAGGTCTTATATGGAAAACAATAATTTTGATGATGAAAAGAAAACAATATTAATAGTTGATGATGAACAAAAAATTGTTGATTTACTCGTTCATAATTTAACTAGAGAAGGCTATAATACAATTGAAGCTAATGATGGGCAAACTGCAATAGATTTAGCAATTTCTCAACGTCCTGATTTAATCTTACTAGATGTAATGATTCCTCGTGTTGATGGTCTTACTGTTTGTAAAAAAATAAAAAATTATTATAATGTTCCAATTTTAATGGTTTCAGCCAAAGATGATGAATTAGATAAAATTGTAGGATTAGAAATTGGAGCAGATGATTATATTACAAAACCATTTAGCGTAAGAGAAGTTGTGGCTAGAGTAAAAGCTAATTTAAGAAAATCTGAAACACATTATGATAGTTTAAAATCTTCGCATGATTCAGATTCCCATAAAGAAACTAAAAAACTAAACACTATAAAGATTGGAGATTTAACTTTAGATTTGGAAAAATATGAAGTTAATGTTAATGGAACAATTGTAAATTTAACTTTAAGAGAATTTGAAGTTTTAAAATATTTAGCTCAACAACAAGGGCAAGTTGTTACAAGAGAATCTCTTCTTGAACAAGTTTGGGGATATGAATATTACGGAGATATCCGTACTGTAGATGTTACTGTTAGAAGAATTAGAGAAAGAATTGAAAAAGATACTTCTAATCCAAAATATTTAATTACAAAAAGAGGAATTGGTTATTATATTCCAAATTTTGAAAAATAATATTATAAAAGCTATGTGATATCACATAGCTTTTTCCTTTTATTATAATTATTCTAAATTTGATAATGCTTTCATTATACCCAACTTGCCATATTGATATGTAAGCCCACCTTGCATATATGCAATATATGGTGCTCTAATTGGTCCATCACAGCTTAATTCTATTGTTGACCCTTCTGTAAATGTTCCTGCTGCCATAATTACCTGATCATCATATCCTCCCATTGCACTTGGTTCTGGAATTACATTCGAATCTATTGGAGAACCCATTTGAATTCCCTGACAGAATTTTACTAATTTATCTGCATCACCTAATTCTATTGTTTGAACTATATCTGCTCTTTTTTCATTATATAAAGGATCTACTTTATATCCTAATTTTTCTAATATTCTACTTGCAAATACAGCTGTTTTTACTGCACTTACCACTACACTTGGTGCAAAAAATAGTCCTTTTATAAATAGTATATTTTGATTTAATGATGGTCCTATTTCTTTTCCTACTCCTGGAGCAGTAAGTCTTTCTGCACATAATTCTATTAAGTCTTTTTTTCCTACAATATATGCACCACTTGTTGCAATACCAGCGCCTAAATTCTTCATTAAAGAACCAACTAGAATATCTGCCCCAACATCTGTTGGCTCTTTTTCTTCAACAAATTCTCCATAACAATTATCAACCATTATTATAACATCTTTATTTACTTCTCTTATTGATTTTATTGCTTTTTCTATTTTATCAATTGTTAAACTTTTCCTTGTTGAATATCCTTTTGATCTCTGAATTTCTATTAATTTTATATCTTTTTTGGATACTCTTTCTTTTATTGAATTAATGTCAAAATCATTATCAATTAATTCTATTTGTTCATATTTTACCCCAAATGCTTTTAATGAACTCTTACTTTCTTCTTTACTTATTCCTATTGCAGTTTGTAATGTATCGTAAGGTGCTCCTGAAATACTTAACATTGTATCTCCTGGACGTAAAATTCCAAATAATGTTACAGCTAGAGCATGTGTTCCTGATATTAATTGTGCTCTTACTAATGCATCTTCAGCATTAAATATTTTTGCATAAATCTCTTCTATTTTATTTCTTCCAATTTCATCAATTCCATATCCTGTTGATGAATTTAAATGCATTTCTGATAATCCACATTCTTGAAATGCTGATAAGACTTTTAAACTGTTTATTTCTTCTATTTTCTCAATATTTTTAAATATTGGTTGTATTTCTTTTTCAACCTCTTCTGATAAATCTAAAATTTCTTTTTTTATTCCAAATTTCTGATACATATAATAATATCCTTATATAATAAATATTTAGGTTTTTTATGTGTATGCCTATAAACACATAATTATTATAACATTTTCTTTTTGATAAGTCTACTATTTATTATATATTTATGTAATCTATCCTGTTTTACTCATTATATCTTTTCTCATTTTTCCTATTATCTTTTTTTCTAGTCTTGATATATAACTTTGTGAGATTCCTAATTCATCTGCTACCTCTTTTTGCGTTTTTTCTCTACCACTAATAAAACCAAATCTCATTTCCATTATATTTTTTTCTCTAGAATTTAATTTTCTTATTGCTTCTTTCAAAAGTTTCATATCTACTTCATCTTCCAAATTTCTATATGTAATATCTGGATCTGTTCCTAATATATCTGATAATAAAAGTTCATTTCCATCACTATCTTTATTTAATGGTTCATCAATTGACACTTCTGTTTTTATTTTATTATTTCTTCTTAAATACATTAATATTTCATTTTCAATACATCTCGATGCATATGTTGCTAATTTTATCTTTTTTTCTGAATTAAATGTATTTACACTTTTCATCAAGCCTATTGTTCCAATCGATATTAAGTCTTCGATTCCTATTCCTGTATTTTCAAATTTTTTAGCTATATATACTACAAGTCTTAGATTCCTTTCTACTAATGTTTTTCTGGCATATTCTCTTTCATCTGTTTCTAGTTTTTTTATCATTTCCTCTTCTTCTTTTTGTTCTAATGGTGCTGGCAATGTTTGACTACCTGCAACATAAAATATCGGCAACATTTCATCACTTAGATTTCTTTCAATATATTTTGCACATAAATTATTTATGCTATTTTTAATAATCTCTAAAAAATTCATTTAACATTCCTTTCTTTTATTTTTTAATTCATCACCTCTTTTCTTGATTTTTATTGTACAACTCTGACAATAAAAAAACTGTCTTTTCTTATTGTAGAAAAAAAGAAATAATCGCTATTGTTCGATTATTTCTCTTTTATTTATTTACTTTTCTTCTAATTATATTATGTATTTTTATTATCTATAATAAATCTACACCAACTAAAGCCCTATATTCGCCATTTTTCGTCAAACTTCTTCCATATATACCAATTATAATATTAGGAGTTTTTTTCTCCTCATCTTCGCTTTTTACTACAATCTCAGATATCTTTATTCCAACTAACATTCCATTTTCTTTTCCTAATGATGAAAATGGTATACACCTCAATTTTGGAAGATATTTGTCTTGTATATCTTGTGGTAAATTTTCTAAATTTCCACATAAAATATTTTCTAAGTTTTTTAATATTTCCTTTGGAATAATTCCTTCTAGTAATGACTCTTCCACTATCACAACTGGTGTATTAGTAATTGGCTCTTTTACAAGATTTCCTGTATCTATCATTGCTTTTGTTGCTATTTGTTTTTCATTTATTTTCAAATTTATATCACAATACATATTTTTTGTATTAAATTTTGTTTTTATTATTTTAATTGATATTTTTATTATTATAAATGCCATAATCGCACCTAACATTATTACTTTTAATGCATATTCACCAGTAAATAATCCATTTTTTATATTTATATTTTCTGGTCTTAAAAAATATATTAAATTTAATGCTACTCCACCAAATACAAATGATGTTAAATAAAAAATTATAATCTGTTTAAATATTTTTTTTACATCATTTGGTTTAAAAGCTACATAAGCCATTACAACTGATAATATAAATTTAGATATTATTGATGAATATATAGTCAATTTGGTTATGTACATTAATATTGAGTAAATTGATCCAATTACTGCTGATATTATTAATCTAATATTTTTTACTTTTTGTTTTAATATGATTGCTGTTGCATATAAAATAATTGTATTCATTATTATATTTTCAATAAATATTATATCAATATATATTATCATAATCCCCTCCAAATATAATATATTTTATCAACTACTTATTATACTATATTAAAAATAAAAAATTTGTCATTATAATGTTAATATTATTAATATTATAACAAAAAAATCACATACTATTTCTAGTACATGATTTCATTTATTATATATTTTTTCCTTTATTTTTACGTAAGAATGCTGGAATATCTAAATCTCCTGAATTAGAATTGTCTGTAGATGTTGGAATTGAATTTATTTTTTTATCCCATTGTTTATTTACAAAACTATCTACACTTGAAGCAACTCTTGCTTCTGGTTTTTCAAATCCTGTTGCAATAACTGTAATTTGAATATCTTCTCCCATATTTGGATCTGTAACTGTACCAAATATTATATTTGCTTCAGGATCTACACTGCGTTGAACAAGTTCTGCTGCTGTATTAACTTCATGTAATCCTAAATCTTCACCACCTGTGATATTTATGATTACTCCTCTTGCTCCTTCTATTGATGTTTCTAGTAATGGACTTTGTACTGCTTGTTTTGCAGCATCTTCTGCTCTGTTTTCTCCTGATGCTCTACCAATACCCATATGTGCCATTCCTGTATCTTTCATTATTGTTTTAACATCTGCAAAGTCTAAGTTTACTGTTCCTGTAACAGCTATTAAGTCTGATATACCTTGTACACCTTGTCTTAATACATCATCTGCCATTCTAAATGCATCATTTATTGATGTTTTTCTATCTATTATTTGTAATAATTTATCATTTGGTATTACTACTAATGTATCTACTTTTCCTTTTAAGCTTTCAATTCCACGTTCTGCTTGTGAAAGTCTTTTCTTTCCTTCAAAAGTAAATGGTTTTGTAACAACACCTATTGTTAATATTCCCATTTCTTTTGCAGCTTGTGCTACTATTGGTGCAGCTCCTGTACCTGTTCCTCCACCCATTCCGGCTGTAACAAATACCATGTCTGCTCCTCTTAATACTTCTGCTACTTCTGCTTTGCTTTCTTCTGCTGATTGAGCTCCAATATCAGGGTTTGCTCCTGCTCCTAATCCTCTTGTAGTTTGAACTCCAATTTGTAATATATTACTTGTTCTTGATCTTTTTAATGTTCCTGTTTCTGTGTTTATCATATAGAATGATACTCCTCTTACATTATCTTCTATCATTCTTGATATTGCATTATTTCCTGCTCCACCTACTCCTATTACTTTTATTTTTAATGTTTTGTCTAAATCCATTATATCGCCCATTTTTAACTTCCTCCCTGTTTTTTTCTTTTTGTTTTGATTTGTTTCTTATTATATATAAAAAAAGTCAAAAAAACAACTGTTTTTTTGACCTTTTTTTTAATTTTATTAATAATTTGTAACAGATTTCTTTTTCTTTTGAATTATCCATATATTTTTTAAACATATTAAAATACCTATTAAAAATATCAACATATGCCTATAAATGAATCTAAGATGCATAATTGTATGATTCCCTAATGCAAAATACCATACAAATGGTATTAATGATATCAGAAATATTGGAACATTTTCCTGAAAATAATCAGAAACTTTTTTCATTTTAACTTGATATTTTCTAGCCATCATTAATAAAACAATTATTGCAAAATCAAACATAAAAAATATATATTCCAAATTATTTATTAATAAAATTCCAACTATTTGTTGTATAGTTGCTG
>ERZ827168.2402-NODE-2402-length-21883-cov-3.320277_pt1 | contig 21883 bp, 10 predicted proteins | sample MGYA00519868_ERZ827168 | MGnify/ENA primary metagenome ERZ827168 (study PRJEB31778, sample SAMEA3449271) | human gut metagenome | biome: human gut; feature: human-associated habitat; material: faeces | place: United Kingdom | collected 2010/2012 ...
GCAGGCATCACGCACAAGCGCCGTCTGTCTGCACTCGGCCCGGGCGGTCTGTCCCGCGAGCGCGCAGGCTTCGAAGTCCGCGACGTCCACAACTCCCATTACGGCCGCATGTGCCCGATCGAGACGCCTGAAGGCCCGAACATCGGCCTTATCGGCTCGCTCGCGACGTTCGGCCGCATCAACCCCTACGGCTTCATCGAGACGCCCTACCGTCGCGTGGTCGACGGCAAGGTGACCGACGACATCGACTACCTCACGGCCGACGAGGAGGAGAACTACACGATCGCCCAGGCGAACGAGACGTTCAACCTCGAGACCCGCGAGTTCGGCACCACCGACGCCGATGGCGTGTTCCACAAGGCAACGCGCGTGCTCTGCCGTACCAAGGACGCCTCCGGCGTGTTCGGCGAGCCTGAAGAGGTGCTGCCCGAGCAGGTTACCTACATGGACGTTTCCCCGCGTCAGATGACGTCGGTCGCAACGTCGCTCATCCCGTTCCTCGAACACGACGACGCGAACCGCGCCCTCATGGGCTCGAACATGCAGCGTCAGGCTGTGCCGCTGCTCAAGCCGCACGCCCCGCTCGTCGGCACGGGCATGGAGCACCGCATCGCGGTCGACTCCGGCGAGATCCTGGTCGCTCAGAACCCGGGCGTGGTCGACTACGTCGATGGCCAGACGATTATCGTGCTCAACAACGACGGAGAATACGACGAGTACCTGGTCCCCAAGTTCCAGCGCTCCAACCAGTCCGGTTGCATCAACCATCGCCCGATCGTTCGCAAGGGCGACGAGGTCCATGCCGGCGACGTGCTCGCCGACGGCCCGTCCTGCGATGGTGGCGAGCTGGCACTCGGCCAGAACCTCATGGTCGCCTACATGCCGTGGGAAGGCTACAACTACGAGGACGCTATCATCGTGTCCGAGCGCGTGGTTGCCGAAGACCTGCTCACGTCCATCCATATCTCCGAATACGAGGTCGATGCGCGCGACACCAAGCTCGGCCCCGAGGAGATCACCCGCGAGATCCCGAACATGTCCGACGACATGACGGCCGATCTCGATGCTGACGGCATCATCCGCATCGGCGCCGAGGTGTTCCCGGGCGACGTGCTCGTGGGCAAGGTCACCCCGAAGGGCGAGACCGAGCTCACCGCTGAAGAGCGCCTTCTGCGCGCCATCTTTGGCGAGAAGGCCCGCGAGGTGCGCGACACGTCGCTTAAGGTGCCCCATGGCTCCGGCGGCCGCGTGATCGGCATCCACCGCTTCAGCCGCGCGGCAGGCGACGAGCTTGCTCCCGGTGTGAACGAGCTTATCCGCATCTTCGTGGCTCAGAAGCGTAAGGTCCAGCAGGGCGACAAGCTTTCCGGCCGCCACGGCAACAAGGGCGTCATCTCCCGCGTGCTTCCGGTGGAGGACATGCCCTATCTCGCCGACGGCACCCCGATCGACGTTATGCTCAACCCCCTCGGCGTTCCTTCCCGTATGAACGTTGGCCAGCTGCTCGAGAACCATCTCGGCTGGGCTGCCAAGTGGGGCTGGTCTGACGAGGACACCGACAAGCCGGTTGCCGGCCCGCAGTTCGTGGCGACGCCTGTCTTCGACGGTGCGACCGAGGAGGAAATCTCCGACGCCATCGAGCATGCGAACAAGAACCTCATCAACATCAATCATGCCAAGTACGGTGACCTGGCGCGCGACGAGTTCGTCCCGCAGCTGTCCCGCACCGGCAAGACCTGGCTCTATGACGGCCGCACGGGCGAGAAGTTCCGCGAGCCGATCACGGTCGGCCAGACCTACATCCTGAAGCTGGGCCACATGGTCGACGACAAGATCCACGCCCGCTCGACCGGCCCCTACAGCCTCATCACCCAGCAGCCCCTCGGCGGCAAGGCCCAGTTCGGCGGCCAGCGCTTCGGCGAGATGGAAGTGTGGGCGCTCTACGCGTACGGCGCTTCCAACGTGCTGCAGGAAATCTTGACCGTGAAGTCCGACGACACCGCCGGCCGCGTGAAGTCTTACGAGGCCATCGTCAAGGGCGAGAACATCCCGCCCGCGGAGGTGCCGGAGAGCTTCAAGGTTCTCGTGAAGGAAATGAAGTCGCTGTGTTTGAACGTCGAGCTCGAGGGCCACGACATGCAGCCGATTAGTGAGGACGAAGGCGTCGTCGAGAAGAAGGACGACGATTCGGATCAGGCGCTGTTCGATGCGATTGCCGCGGACGCGAAGCTTTCTGAGGAAGAGTCTGACAAGGCTCTCGATGACATCGCAGCTGAACTGGGAGAATTGATGGGCGATTCATCTAATGACGATACGACCAACGACCTTATCGGTGGAGAGGAGTAAGAGATGACCGAATTCGACGTGAACAACTTCGACGCGCTTCGCATCTCCCTCGCGAGCGCCGACGATATCCGCAGCTGGTCGCACGGCGAGGTCAAGAAGCCCGAGACCATCAACTACCGCACGCTCAAGCCCGAAAAGGACGGCCTGTACTGCGAGAAGATCTTCGGTCCTACCAAGGACTGGGAGTGCGCCTGCGGCAAGTACAAGCGCGTTCGCTTCAAGGGCATCGTCTGCGAGCGCTGCGGTGTCGAAGTGACCCGCAGCAAGGTTCGCCGCGAGCGCATGGGCCATATCGAGCTCGCTGCGCCCGTGTCCCATATTTGGTACTTCAAGGGCAGCCCGAGCCGCCTTGGCTACCTGCTCGACATCCCGCCGAAAGAGCTGGAGAAGGTGCTGTATTTCGCCAGCTCCATCATCACTTCGGTCGACAAGGAAGGCCGCGACGAGGACGCTGACGAGCTTCGTGACGAGCTTGCCGCCGACCTCGAGGAGCTCGACGCCGAGCGCGACCGCCTCATCGAGGCGACGCGCCGACTGGGCACCGACTACGTGCCGGAAGACGACGACTTCGTCGACGAGATCGACGAGGACGAGCGCCTGACCCCCGAAGAGGTCGAGGCCGAGATCGCCGATATCCACGAGGAGTTCATCGAGCGCAAGCAGCTGCGTCAGGATGCCTTCGAGGCCTTCATGAAGATCGAGCCCAAGCAGCTCGTTCCCGAAGAGGCGCTCTATCGCGAGATGCGCATGAACTACAAGAACTACTTCACCGGCGGCATGGGTGCCGAGGCGGTGCGCGACCTGCTCGACGCGATGGACCTCGAAGAGGCCGCCGAAGAGCTGCGCGACACCATCGCCAACGGCAAGGGTCAGAAGCGTGCGAAGGCGATCAAGCGCCTGAAGGTCGTCGACGCGTTCCTGAAGTCCGACAACAAGCCCTCCGACATGATCTTGGACGTCATCCCGGTCATCCCGCCCGACCTGCGCCCGATGGTGCAGCTCGACGGCGGCCGCTTCGCGACGTCCGACCTGAACGATCTGTACCGTCGCGTGATCAACCGCAACAACCGCTTGAAGCGCCTGCTCGACCTCGGTGCCCCCGAGATCATCGTGAACAACGAGAAGCGCATGCTCCAGGAAGCGGTCGACAGCCTCTTCGACAACGGTCGCCGCGGCCGCCCCGTCACGGGCCCGGGCAACCGTCCGCTGAAGTCGCTCTCCGACATGCTCAAGGGCAAGCAGGGCCGCTTCCGCCAGAACCTGCTCGGCAAGCGCGTCGACTACTCCGGCCGTTCGGTTATCGTCGTCGGCCCGTCGCTCAAGCTGCATCAGTGCGGCCTGCCGCAGCAGATGGCCCTCGAGCTGTTCAAGCCCTTCGTCATGAAGCGCCTGGTCGAGCTCGAATACGCCGCTAACATCAAGGCTGCGAAGCGTGCTGTCGATCGTGGCGCGAGCTACGTGTGGGACGTTCTCGAGGAAGTCATCATCGAGCATCCCGTGCTTTTGAACCGCGCACCTACCCTGCACCGTCTGGGCATCCAGGCGTTCGAGCCGGTGCTCGTCGAAGGCAAGGCCATCAAGCTCCATCCGCTCGTCTGCACGGCGTTCAACGCTGACTTCGACGGCGACCAGATGGCTGTGCACGTTCCTCTGGGAGCTGAGGCTCAGGCCGAGGCGCGCGTGCTCATGCTTTCCGCCAACAATATCAAATCCCCTGCTCATGGTCGTCCTCTGACCGTGCCGACGCAGGACATGATCATCGGCGTGTACTACCTGACCGCCGCTCGCGACAACTTCCCGGGCGAGGGTCGCGCGTTCGTGAACTTCGCGGATGCCGTGAACGCGCACGACGCTCATGCCGACGTCGACCTGCAGGCCAAGATCTGGGTTCGCCTTCCGAAGGACACCCAGGTTGCCACCGCGTTCCACACCTATGAGGAGCACAAGGCTGGCACGCGCCTCGAGACGACCATCGGCCGCATCATCTTCAACAACGTCTTCCCGGACGATTACCCGTTCATGAACTACCAGATGAACAAGAAGGAAATCGGCCGCTTGGTCGAGGACGTCTGCAACCGCTACGACCTCGCCGACGTGCCGCCGATCCTCGACGGTCTGAAGGAGACGGGCTTCCATTACGCCACGCTCGCGGGCATTACCGTTTCGGTGTACGACGCGACGGTGCCGCCCAACAAGAAGGAGATTCTCGACGATGCCGAGGCCAAGGTCGACGCCATCGACGAGGATTACGAGATGGGTCTCATGAGCCCCGAAGAGCGTCACAAGCAGGTCGTCGACATCTGGACCGATGCGAACGAGAAGGTCGGCGACGCGATGTCGGCCAACTTCGACCACTACAACCCCATCTACATGATGGCCGACTCTGGTGCTCGTGGTAACATCAAGCAGATTCGTCAGCTCGCAGGCATGCGCGGCCTCATGGCCGACACGAAGGGCCAGACGATCGACATTCCGGTTAAGTCGAACTTCCGCGAGGGCCTGTCGGTGTTGGAGTACTTCATCTCCACGCACGGTACTCGAAAGGGCATGGCCGATACGGCGCTTCGTACCGCTGACTCCGGCTACCTCACGCGTCGTCTCGTTGACGTCGCGCAGGAGGTTATCGTCCGCGAGATCGACTGCGGCACCGCCGAGGGCGTTCCCTACCCGCTGTACAACGAGAAGGGCGAGCTTGACGAGAACCTCATCGGCCGTTGCTTGCTCGAGTCCGCTGTGGGCACCGACGGCACGGTGGTCCTCGAGGGCGACAACTACATCTCCTCCATGGACCAGCTGGCCGAGATGGCTGCTGCGGGTATCGAGGAAGTGACCATCCGCACGGTCATGACCTGCCATGCCGAGCACGGTGTTTGCCAGAAGTGCTATGGCTGGGACCTCGCGACGGCGCGCCCGGTCAACATCGGCACGGCAGTCGGCATCATCGCAGCTCAGTCCATCGGCGAGCCGGGCACGCAGCTTACGATGCGTACCTTCCACGCCGGCGGCGTCGCGGGCGAGGACATCACGCAGGGCCTCCCGCGTGTTCAGGAACTTTTCGAGGCGCGCAAGCCGAAGGGCCAGGCCGTCCTCGCCGAGATCTCCGGCACGCTGCAGGTTTCTGGCGACAAGTCGTCCAAGACGCTCACGATCCACGACCAGGAAGGCAACTACCGCGAGTACGTCGTTTCCGCTCGCGCGACGCTGTTCCCCGGCGTGGAAGACGGCGGCGAGGTCAAGGTTGGCCAGCAGCTCACCAAGGGTTCGGTGAACCCGCACGACTTGCTGCGCCTGACCGACCCCAACACGACGCTTCGCTACATTGTTGCCCAGGTCCAGGGCGTGTACGTGTCCCAGGGCGTAGACATCAACGACAAGCACATCGAGGTCATCGCGCGCCAGATGCTGCGCAAGGTGGCCGTGCTCGACGCGGGCGATTCCGAGTTCCTCCCGGGCCGCCAGGTCAACCGTTACGAGTTTGAGAACGAGGCGAACGCTCTGATCGCCGAGGGCAAGAACCCGCCGGTCGGCCAGCCGCTGCTTTTGGGTATCACCAAGGCTTCGCTCGCCACCGACTCGTTCCTGTCGGCTGCATCGTTCCAGGAGACCACCAAGGTTCTCACCGATGCCGCCATCGAGGGCAAGACCGACCACTTGGTTGGCCTGAAGGAGAACGTCATCATCGGCAAGCCGATTCCCGCTGGCACCGGCCTTAAGCGCTACCGCGAGGTGGGCCTTACCTACAAGGGACGCCCGACGGGCAAGGTTATCGGCGATACGCTGCCGGACACCGCTCCCGACGCGCTGCGTGAGGTGGAGGAGCTTCTGCCGCAGCCGCAGGATTGGTCGCTCGACGGCGATGGCTACCTCAACTCCATGGGGTCGAGCTACGGCAACTACTACTCGGGCCTGTCGCTCGGGCATCGCGGTCCGCAGCTTTCCGACGAGGATGCGCGCCTGTACATCTTCGACGACCTGGGCGTTTCGCAGCGTTGGGCCAACAAGTTCAGCGAGGCGGGCATCGAGACGGTCGCCGATCTGGTGGGCCACACCGAGGAGGATCTCCTTCGCATCGAGGGCATCGGCGTGAAGGCGATCGAGGAGCTCAAGGAGGGCCTGAAGGAGCACGATCTGCTCTATGTCATCGAGGACGACCTTTCGGCATCCTCCGACGACATGAGCCAGCTGCTTGACATGGTCTTCAGCCCCGACGACAACATCCTCATCGGCGGCGACGAGCCGGCGACGTTCAACACGGAAGGCGAGGACATGCTCGGCGAGGCGCTGCCTCCGCGCAGCTACCATCGCAACCTCGAGGAGCTCGACGAGCTGCTCGGGTCGGTCGGCAACTTCGGCTTCAGCTTGAAGCACGCCGATGACGAGGAAGATTCCGACGATTCCGACGAGGACGACAAGGACGAGGAATAACCACTCCGCCGCCCTCGCGGGCGGCGGATCCACTTGACGCTGTGAGGCCCTGAGGCACTCAGCTTTGCCCCTGCGCATCGCGGCGCGTACCTTCCAAGTACGCAAGCGTGCGCACGGGCGATTCTGGGTACCTCGGGGCCTTTCGTCATTTTCCCGTGCAGGACAAGGAAGCCTCGCGGATAGGGGGATTGTCCCCCTCGCAATCCGCATGGGGCACCAGGTCAAGGAAAGGCGCATATGTCTGAGAAAACGTATGTCCCCGAAGGCGAGGTTGCCCCGTCTTCGCAGATCGCAACCACAATTGAGGCGCTCGCTGCGACGATTCGCGCTCGCCGGGATGCGGGCGAGGAAAGCTACACGCACCAGCTTCTCTATGGGCCGGCCGACAAGCCGCTCAAGAAGGTGATGGAAGAGGCAGGTGAAGTGGGACTCGCAGCCAAGGACGTCGAGTCCGAGCTCGTGATGTTGAGGGCTATGGAGCACCACGCGCATGGCCATGAAGCGCTGGTCGCCTCCGCGGGCGAGCGCGTTGATGCGTGCACCGACCACCTGCGCTATGAGGCGGCCGACGTGGTGTATCATCTTCTTGTTGTGCTCGAGCGCTATGGCATCGACTTGGATGAGTTTGCCGCCGAGCTCAACGAGCGCATGACCGACGAAGAGCGACCTTCAGGGGCGGTTCGCCTCAAGCAAGGCCACGTTAAAAGGGGTAAGTAGCCTATGGCACGTCTATTTGGAACCGATGGTGTCCGCGGAGTTGCGAACACCGAGCTCACCTGCGAGCTTGCCTATCGCTTGGGACAGGCTGCGGCCGTGTTCCTCGGCAAAAACATCGTGGTCGGCAAGGACACCCGCCTGTCGGGCGACATGCTGGAATCGGCGCTTGCCGCCGGCATCATGAGCGCGGGGGGAACCGAGCTTTCGGTGGGGATTATCCCTACGCCTGCGGTTGCGCTGCTCGTGCGCGAGCTGCACGCCGACGGCGGTGCGGTGATTTCCGCTTCGCATAACCCGCCGGAGTACAACGGCATCAAGCTCTTCGACGCCGAGGGCTACAAGCTTCCCGACGAGGTGGAAGATAAGATCGAGGAGTTCATCAAGCAGGGCGGCCTCGAGGGTGCTGCTGATCGAGCCGAGGAGGGCGCGGAGGGCGAGGACGCCGCCGCGATGCTTCCCGGCGACGAGGTGGGCGTTGCCCTTCCTGTTGACGAGGCCTGTGAAATCTACATCGAACATGCGGTTCAGAGCGTGCGCGCGCAGGGCATCGACTTCTCGGGTATGCGCATCGCGCTCGACACGGGGCACGGCGCCTCGTCGCTCACAAGTGCTGAGGCCTTTCGCCGCTTAGGCGCGGAGGTCATCGCCATCAACGAGGACTTCGACGGCACCGACATCAACGTGAACTGCGGTTCTACCCATCTCGAACCGCTTGCCCAGCTCATGCGCGAAAGCGGTGCGGACGTCGGCGTGGCGCACGATGGCGATGCCGACCGAGTGATGCTCATGACGCCCGACGGCACCGAGATCGACGGCGACATGGTCGAGGCCGTATGCGCGCTCGATATGAAGCGCCGCGGGTGCCTGCCCGAGGACACTGTCGTGTCCACCGTGATGTGCAACCTCGGGTTCGTCCACGCGATGCGCGACAACGGCATCACTGTCGTGCAGACGAAGGTGGGCGACCGCTATGTTCTCGAGGAGATGCGCGCGAAGGGCTACGCCATCGGCGGCGAGCAATCGGGCCACATGATCCTTCTTGAGCACAACTCCACGGGCGACGGCCTTATGACGGCTTGCCAGTTCCTTGCGGCGGTGAAGCGGGCGGATATGCCGGTGGCCGATGTCGTTTCTATTATGAAGAAGTTCCCGCAGACGCTTATCAACGTGCGGGTGCGCGACAAGCATGCGGTGGAAGGCAACGAGGCCATCGCCGCTGCCGTCGCGAAGGCCGAAGAAGCGCTTGGCGATTCGGGCCGCGTGCTGCTGCGCCCGAGCGGCACGGAGCCCGTGGTTCGCGTGATGGTCGAGGCGGAGGACGCGGACGCCGCGAAGACCCATGCCGAGGCGATTGCCGCCGTCGTTGAGGCCGAAATCTAGAAGATATCGCATATCGCCCCTGTTCATCGGGGGCGATTTCTTTTCTGGTGCGCGAGGTGAGGGAGACCCATGGCATACGAGATCATAATCGCGAAGTTCACCCCCGACGAGCCGGATGAGCGCATCGATGCCGTGCTGCCCGACGGCGTCGTCGGCATCGGGGCGAAGGCGTTTCGCTTCAAGGGCGAGGTGCGTTCCTTGCGCGCCCCCCAAAGCCTCATCGAGGTGGGGGATGCCGCTTTCGACGGTTGCCGCAACCTCGTGCAGGTCGACTTTCCGGGTGATGTCGCTATGGTGGGAAAGCGCGCCTTCCAGCACTGTACCTCGCTGCGCGAGATAACGTTCGCAGAAACGCTCGGCTGCATCGATGACGCCACGTTCCAGGGAGCAACCTCGCTTTCCCGCATCGTGGCGCCTGGGGTGACCGAGATCAACCGCTATGCCTTTCAGCGTTGCACCTCGCTTGTTGACGTGCAGTTTGGTGCCCTGAAGACAATCGGTCGACGAGCGTTCGCAAGCTGCACCGAACTTGAGCGGATCGAACTGCCCGGCACGTTGAAGGTGATTGGAGAGGAGGCCTTCTCGGGATGCCAAGCCCTTCGCGAGGTCGTGATCCCCGAGAGCGTGGAGGAAATCGAGCCGCGGGCGTTTCGCGGATGCATCAGCCTCGATGCGGCCTCGATTCCCGAGAGCATTGTGCAGCGTTTTCCCGAGTCGTTCACGCAGGAAGTGGCGGCCAGGGCGGGCGTCGTGTTGAAGACCGAGCGTACGCGGCTTTCGGCGGCGTTTCAGGAAGCGCACGAGGCGGATCGGGCGGAGCTCATGGCCGATGGCAAGCGCCTGTGCGCCGAAGAGGACGAGCTGCGCAAGCAGCTCGCTGGCCTGGGCATGTTCGCGCGTGCGGAGAAGGATCGGATCCAGGCGCGGCTCGACGAGCTGGAAGGCCAGCTTGCGGAGGTGCGCGATTTGATTGACGCGCTCGACAACCCGACCGACGAGGAGCTGCTCGCGATGCTCTAGCGCGCAGGGGAGGCGCGCGGCCCTCGGGGTGCGTGCGCGCCCATACGCCCCGAGCCGTCGCTCGCGAGTCCGGTGTTCGAGATCGCCCGTGTCCGCTAGCCCGGCGTGCGGGTGCTCGGACGCGATGGCCTGCGCGGGCTCGCGGGATGCTGCTCTTGTGCTCCTAAACCCTTCTTTCTCGAAATCGACTCAACGTGGACAAAAAAAGCCGATATGTGAGGAGTAATATAGGGCAAACTTCATTTCAAGAAATCTGACCTGGGAAAACGCCAGCAGAAGCTCGAACGAGCAATCGCTAACGAACTCGGGGACTCGCATATCGGCATTATTTGTCCCCCGCACCTCGTTTTTTCGAAAAGAAGGGTGGCCAGCGGTTCCGGCGATGGCCCTTGATGCGCTAGCTCTGGGATGCTGCCCATAAAGCCTGCTGCGTGCCGCAGCCATGAGCCAATTCGCTTCGTATAGGCGTGCTATTTGCGGACGGCCTCGGCGGACTCAAGTCGCGCGGTGGTATACACGGTTCCTGGAGATCTGAAAGATAGGCTATGCAGACTGCTCCTTCTCGATCTTCGAGAGCATCGCAATAGGGAGGATGCTGATGGCGAAGCAGACGGCCTGCATGATGAGATTGATTCCGTAATTCTCATTAGATAATAAGGAAATCAATATCGGCAGCAGGAACGACATCGCAAGGCTGACGGTGCCGATGATTCCGCTGGCGCTTCCTGCGAAACGACTTCCGATTCCCTTCATCATGACGGGCATAGCTTGAAGGATTGGCCCTGTCATGGCTGAAAGAAAGCCACTTGCTGCCAGAACGAAGTGCAGGGAAGCATTGCCTTCGACATACCAAACGGAGAGCATTGCTGCGCTTGCAACAATATTAATAATCATGAGGTAGGGCTTAAAGCTTTTGAAATGTGCGCACAATGCAGGCCCCACGATGCAGCCGAAAATGCTTGCAATGGTTACAGAGGCTGCCATGTTCCCTGCAGCGAATCCGCTCATTCCCTTGCCTGATTCAAGCGCTTGGGGAAGCAGTCCAGCGAAAGCGGTGCTGGATGAGAGGGTGAATCCGACAGCGAGAGCAATAAGCCAGACATTGGTGTTTTTTGCTGCCACAAGAAACGTGTTGAGCGCTGGCTTTTCGGTCGGGGGATTCATGCCATTTGGAAGGTTCTTATCGACGATAACCCAAAGTGCCGTCACGGCTACGAGGGCGATTTCTGCGATAACGTATGCTTGGCGAACCGAGTCGTACAGTTCTCCCACTGCTTGCGAGACGACGATTCCCAGACAGGATACTGCATAATAGACGCCAACAGCTGTGCCTGTCTTGCTTCCAAACCAAAGGGCGATGGTCTTAACGACGTTTGTCGATAACGCCGCCATTCCGATGCCTATACAGAAGAGCGAAGCCAATTGAAGGGGGTAACTGTAAAGGGTGATTATCCTGAGCAATCCCCCTACGCAAGCAATCGCAAAACACGTTGCGACAACTCGTTTGGGACCGAATTTATCTCCGGCGAGTCCAAAGGGGATTCCGAAAAAGACTGCCGCAAGCATGGGAACGATAAACATGGCGGAAAAACCAACGGAGTTGATTTCCAGCATCGGCATGATATCGAGGGCTAGGGCAGATGCCTGATATTGGATGAAGTTGCCCGTAAAAGCAAGGCAGCATACCGAAAGCAGAATTGCAAAGCGCCGCAATGACATGTCGACATCCTCTTGTTCGATTTCCTTCACTGCCCATGCTCACTGATGTGGGGATATGGCGATGGGCAGCGAAGGAAGATAAATTATCGGAAGGTGATGCGGGAGGAGGGGAGCCTTCCTATTGGCTGCAGTCTGCCGAGGCGGGTTCGGCAGGGGAATTATTCGGATTGCTTGCTTTGCTGTAACTTAGCTTTGATTCCGGTTTCGGGCAACAGGGCGATTGGCACTACGCTCAGGAGGAACAGGATAGACTCAACGCAAAGGTTCATCGTCCAATTGTCACCAGTGATCGTCGAGACGATAACGGGAATGAAATACGAGCACAAAAGGCCGACGGTGCCGATGATACCGCCAGCTGAACCGGCATACTTCACACCGATTTCCGGCAAATCGGGGGTCATCGCTTGGATGATAGGGCCGGAGAGGGCGGTCATGAAGCCGTTGACGACGAGTACGACCCACATGGTGGTCCCCAGGGGAAGGAACCAGTTCACAATCATGACCGCGGCAGCGACGATGGTGGTAAGGACGAGGAAGGGCTTGTTCTTACCTAGCTTCAGTACGACGGCGGGGCCGGCGAAGCAGGCGAAGAAGCTGCCAACGGTGATGATTGCCGCCATCGATCCAGCGACCGAGGTTTCGACGCCGCGTGCGAGCTCAAGTGCGGAGGGGAGGATTGAACAGTAAGCAGTGGTAGAAGCGAGGGTCAGGCCATAGGCGAGCGCGATAAACCAAACATTGCGCGATTTGATTGCAATCTTGAGGTACTTGATGACGGGCTCGGGCTCAGGAAGGCTTTCGCCTTTGGGGACATTGCTCATGAAGAGAATCCACAAGAGCGCGGTGACGGCAAGGGCAACCGCTGCAACCAGGTACGAGACCTCGAGAGTCGGGAACATCGTGCTGAATGCCTGGGCGACGACGATGGCGACGCACGATGCTGCATAAAAGACGCCCATTGCGAGAGAGGTCTGCTGCTTGAACCAGGTTCCCAGTACCTTCGCGAGGTTGGCGTTGAGGCAAGATATTCCGCAACCAATCAAGAACATGGCAACCAACTGGGCAGCGAAGTTCGCAATCATGAAGAAGCGAATGAAACCGCCGATGACAGACAGGATAAGTCCGACGGAGACTACGATTTTCACGCCATAGCGGTCGGCAAGCGAACCTGCAGGGATGCTCAGAAACACTGCGGTTAGCATGGGCATCAGCATAAGATTCGTAAGCCCCGCGACATCGACGCCAAGGGTATCCATAACGACGACGCCCCATGCTGAAACCTGGTATTGCATGAAGTTTGCCATGAAGCAAATAAGGCATACGGTGAGCAGCACAACCCATCGATAACCTGATAGTTTCATTTCCTCATCCATGGTGTTTTCCTTTTTCTCTCGAATCATTAGTCGTTCAGCAGAACGCTATACATGGGGCGGAACACGGCGTCGTCTTTTGCGCGCATGTCATGTTTGACAATCCACTCATTCTCGTCGATGACCATATGAGTGCGATCTTCTGCGGTGTAGACAGGCCATTCCTCTACGCCGTCAACGGAAGGCTTGCCGGTTTTGGCGAAGTTATACCAGCACGTGTTCATCTGCTCGGCGAGATGTGCCGGGGGATTCGGGCCGGTGAACATGAGGCCGTTCGGGGTGTCGAGATTCTTCATGACGAAGGGAACCTCGATGGCGTGGCATGCCCCCATTCCCTCGATACGCGACTTGTAGCGGAATAGGTAGTTGTACACGGGTTTGTATTCGGACTGCTCTTCGGCCATAAGGTCCGCGCCGACGAAGAAGCCCGTGACATTCATGAAATCGGTGTAGTATTCCCCGAAATCTCTTTCGGGGTAAGCTTCGCGATACTTCTCCTCCCAATCAATCGTGTCGATTTGATCGTCGAAATGAATGGGGAATTGGCCATGCCAGAAGCTCGGTAAATCCTCGAAGTAAAACTTGAAGTAAGTGAACTCGTCTTCTGTGCAGCCGATCATGATATCGATGTTTTTCGCGGCGCCTTCCTTCCAGGCCTTCATCGGCTTGAGGGGAAGGAACGACCCATCGCAGGTTGGCGAGAAGATGAGGGATACCTCGTAGGTGTGCCTATCGCACCAAACTTGCATTCCAGCAAGGAGCTCGTCGGAGGTTTTCGCCAAAAGCTGTTGTGCGGTTTCGCATTCCATGATCTCGGCGAATTCCTTTGTGAACGCTTCGCCGCGTTCCTTGGTTTTGTAAAGCTGGATGGGGCCGGATTCAAGGATAGCGCGCTGGAAGAGCGTGTTCGCTTGGGGAAGGATAGCGAGAAGGGCTTGGCTAGACGATCCTGCCGATTCGCCGAACAGCGTGATGCAATCCGGATTTCCTCCGAAGGCGGCGATGTTCTCCTTAATCCACTCGAGAGCCTTGATTTGGTCGAGAATCGCGAGGTAGCCAGACTCCTTATACTCTTCGCCACCGGGTAGGCAGTCGAGTGCAATCGAGGCGAACACGTTAAGACGGTAGTTGATGGAGACGATCACCACGTCTTTGCTTTGGGCGAAATGCTCGCCGTTGTAAAGGGGGTCGGCGGATCCGCCGGAAAAGTAGGCACCTCCGTGAATGTAAACCATGACGGGAAGGTTAGTTTTCCCCGTCCCGTTGACCCAAATATTGAGGGAGAGGCAATCTTCGCCCTGCTCGTGCAGGGAGGCTGGTTCAACCTCGTCTTTGAACTGGCATGCCGAGTGACCGAACGAGTCGCAAATTCGATGCTCGTCCGAGTCCTCCAACCTGACAGGAGCTTTCCAGCGTAGCTCGCCAGTAGGTTGCTTTGCGTAGGGGATTCCCAAGAAGGCTTCGACTCCGCTTTCGAGGGTGGCGCTCTGCATCACTCCCGTTCTGGTTTTTGCCTGCATAATTACTTCCATTCCTTTCGAATCATGCATGCGCGCAATGTTTCTTTTGGCTCGCCACGGGGAATGGTAAAGTCTTGAGGGATTCCAATGTCAAGTGATAATTAATGCGAAAATGGGACGGTTTATGAGGCTTGATTGCTTTAAATGGCATCAAATCGGTGATATTAGCCTTAGAGTCGGTCTAGGGTTTATAGTGTTGTGAGTAGGAAAGCAATCGAGTTGTGAGGTCGGCAATGAGCGAGAAGCTGCCATTGAATATCAAGCAGACTGCCCAGCTTTATGGCGTTAGTTCCGATACGCTGAGATACTACGAGAGCGTTGGGTTGATCGCGCCTCGGAGGGAGCGAAACTCGTATCGCGTATATGGCGAAGTTGAGTTTGCCCGCCTCAATATCGTTATGTCGATGCTCGAAATGAATTTCACTTTAAGCGATATACGCGACTACCTCTCGTCGCACAGTCTCGAAAAGACCATCGAGCTCTTTAACAAGGAAATGGATCGAATTGATGAAACGATGGGCAAGCTCTCGCTAAGGCGTCGAAAAATCGAACAGTGTCTGAGAAGCACGACCGATGCCGTCCTTGCAAGCGGCGACAGCGAGCCGAGGCTGAGACATAGGGGAGCTCGTCATTACATTGTTATCAGCGAGGATTCGGACATAAACGCCGATCCGCTGCCGTACTACACGATAAAGAAGGCCCATGAACTGGGGGTCAGCATAGACTCGCTTCACAGTATCCCGTGCTTCATCATGGACTACACTCGTCTACGATACGACGATTGCTTCGTTCCCGAAAAAGCACTGCTGACTATCGACAAGGCCGAATGCCATGATGCCCTTGTTCTTCCCGAGGGCACGTATCTTTGTCGTACTGTGAGGGGCCCAGCCCAGCTTACGCCAGCCGCTTTTGAGCAAATGAGTGCTTTCATGCAAAGTCACTCGCTTGCCCCTCGCGGCAAATTATTGGAGTTTTGGCACGTGAGCGAATACGTTTCAGATGATGATTCGGAATACCTGCATACGCTTGAAATAATGGTTGAACAGCAACAATAGTGTCGATGAGCGTTGCCTGCCTTTGGTTTTGCGGGTTTGCTGCTTATGGGACTTGCCGTGCGTCGGTTCGCCACATTTTCCATCGCTCTCGCAAGGTGCATCCCTCTTCTTAGATTTTCTTTTTCGAAATCGACATGTTGCGGACAAAATTAGTCGATATGTGAGGAGTAGTATAAGGCTAACTTCCTTTCGAAAAAACTGACCTGGGAAAACGCTGACATAAGCTCGAACGAGCAATCGTTAACGAACTCGAGGACTCGCATATCGGCATTATTTGTCCCCCGCACCTCGTTTTTCGAAAAGAAGGATGGCCGGCGGTTCCGGCGATGACCCTTGATGCACCACAAATCGGGATGCGATTAAAAAGTGTGTCCGAAGGGCGTTGACGCAGGCCAGCGCACATTTTTTGTTGCACCATTCAGCAAGAAGGCCCGCTTAGACGGGCCTTCTTGCATGTTATGATACGCCCGCGGCAATAGGGCGAGATGTTTACTTCCTTCTGTTGGAGAAGCGAATGGCTGCGGCAAGTGCGCGCACGAGCAGGCTTGGCTTGTGCGGCGGTTGCTCGATGTGGGGCAAGATCGCCGTGGTCGTCGCTTTCTCGGCGGGCTCGATAGCATCGGGCTCGAGCGCAGGCTCGGAGGTGCCGGTCGCGTCAGCGGAAGGGGAGCCGCTAGCCGCGTCAGCGGGAGCGGCACTGCTCGTTGCGCTCATCGCCTCTGGAGGAACTGTGGCAGCCTCCGAGGTCGCGGGAGTTGCTGTGCCCGCACTTGGTGCCACGTTCGTCGCGACCGCGACCACCTCACGCTTCTCTACCTCGCGCTCGACTTCCACCTCGGTGCTCATGCGCGCCTTAAGCCGCGCCTCGTCCATGAAATGCGCCTGCGAGTCGAAGCGAATCGTCTTGCCCTCGGGGCTCACCTGCGCGAAGAACCCAAGCGGCGTGTAGCGACGGTTGGGAAGCAGCTCGCGCAGCTTTGCCGTGTCGGAAAGCGAGACATCGATGTAGGACAGAATGCGGTCGCGCAGCTTCTCGTCGAGCACGGGCCAGGCGATTTCCACGCGCTTGTCCATGTTGCGCGTCATGAGGTCGGCGCTCGCCAGGTATATTTTCATGTTCGTGCGCGGTCCGAAGCCGTAGATGCGGCTATGCTCGAGCATACGCCCCACAATGGACACGACGCGCACGTTCTCGGTATAGCCTTCCACGCCTGGGACCAGACACGATATGCCGCGAACGAGCATGACGGTCTTCACGCCCGCCTGCGATGCCTCGGCGATCTTGTCGATGATCTCCTTGTCGGTGACCGAGTTCGTCTTGAAGAACAGCCCACACGGCTCGCCGCGGCGCGCAAGTTCGATCTGGTGGTCGATGTTCTTCAGGATGAGCGGCTTCACCTGCAGGGGCGCCACCCACAGCACGTCGTAGTTGTCCGACACGTTCTCGAGCGCCATGTTGCGGAAGAACTCCGTCGCATCGCGGCCGATCGAGGGGCTTGTCGTGATGAGCGACAGGTCGGTGTAGAGCTTGGCCGTCTTCTCGTTGTAATTGCCCGTGCCGAGCTGCGTGATGTGCTGGATACCGTCGTCGGTCTGGCGGGTGATGCAGCAGATTTTGCTGTGCACCTTGTAGTCGCGGAAACCGTAGATGACGTTGCATCCGGCCTGCTCAAAACGTTGCGACCATTCGATATTGTTGCTCTCGTCAAAGCGGGCGCGCAGCTCGAACAGCGCGGTGACCTCCTTGCCGTTCTCGGCGGCGTCGATGAGCGCTTCAGCGAGGTGCGACTGGCTTGCCAGGCGGTAGAGCGTGATCTTGATCGAGATGACGCGCGGGTCGCGCGACGCCTCGCGCAGAAGCTGCACGAACGGGTCCATGCTCTCGTAGGGGTAGGAAAGCAGCACGTCGCCGCCTGCCGTGACCTGCTCCATGATGGGGCGTTTGCGGTCGAGGCACGCCGGCCACTGCGGCGTGAACGGCGGATATATAAGCGCCGCGCACTGTTTTTCGGAAAGATGCGATGCCAAACCCCAGGTGAAGCTCAAATCGAGCGGTACCGACGTCGTGAACACCTGATGCTTCTTCAAGTTCAGACGATCGAGCAGCAGCGGCTCGAGGGTATCGGAGAGCTCGCGCTCGCTCTCGAGGCGCACCGGGGCTAAGCGCGCGCGCTTCTTCAGGATGCGCTTCATGTGCTCGCGGTAATCCTCGTCGTTCTCGTCGGTGGACTCCGTTGCGTCGATGTCGGCGTTGCGCGTGACGCAGATGACGTTGGTATGCTTCACGGTGTACATGGAAAATACCTGTTCAGCGACCATTTCCACCACATGCTCAAGCAAGATGAAGGAAAAACCATCGCCCGGCAGCTTCACAACGCGCGCGCACTGGCGCGGCAGGGGGATGAGGCCGAGCATGGTTCCCTCGGCGCCGACGTTTTGCGAAAGGGAGGCGTTCTTTGTGGATTCTTTCGCCGGCTTCCCCTTGCTTTTCTTGCCTTTCTTGTCCTTCTTCTTGTGCTCGCTTTTTGCCTGGTCTTGGGCGTTGTCGGCTTCTTCGTCGAGACGCACGACGATGTAGAGCGCGCCGTTTTCCAGATGCGGGAAGGGGTGGCGGGCATTGATGATCTGCGGGGAGAGGAACGGTGTCACGTTGGCTTCGGCGTATTCTGCCAGGTAGGAACGCTGCTCATCGGTGAGCTCGTCGGGACGAACGTGCGTGACCCCGACCTTGTTCAACAGCAGGCGAACCTGCTCGAAGGTGCGTTCGTAGGCAGGGTAGAGCTCGTGGCAGCGCAGGTAGATAGCGCGAAGCTGCTCAGAAGGCGTCATGTTGGACTTGGAATCGACAATGTGCTTCTTCACGAGCGATAAGTCGGTCAGGCTGCCGACGCGCACCATGAAGAATTCCTGCAGGTTGCTCCAAAAGATGGAGATGAAGTTCAGACGCTGCAGAAGAGGGACCGACTCGTCGGCGCCCTGTTCGAGTACGCGCTCGTTGAAATCGAGCCATGACAGCTCGCGGTTTTGCAGATAGGGTGCAGGGTTGCCTGCTGCGGGAATGACCTGATCAGATGAAGTGGGATTGTCGTTGGCCATGCAGAGAGCCTCCTTGATGTGCATGATGACGCGTTCTTGGCGCTACCTTTCATGATAACGCGCCGTGGAACGATGAGCCGAAAGCGTTACTGAGCTTTTACCCTCGAGCAAGGCGCATTGCCCAGCATGCGCTCGATGAGATAGCCTTCGCGCACGCCGCGCTTGCATATTTCCAGCTTGCGGGCATCGAGCTTTTGCATGAGCGTGCTGAGGATGACGCAGCCGGGCCCGACCGTGTGGATGCGCTCGGGAACGGCCCGCGCTGCAAGGTGGGCGAATTTCGACGGGTTGTTCTCCAGAAGATCGAGCAGTGCATCGAAGTGCTCGGGCGTGAGGGTTTTCGGCCGGCAAGACTCGCCGGTCATTTGGGCGTAGAGCTTTGCGGCGGCACGAGCGCTTCCTCCGACGCCATAGAGCGTTTCTGCACGGTACTTCTTGAGGTCAACAGGTGTTTTTGCAACTTGATCGAAGAATGCGCGCTCGATTGCGCCGACCTCGTCTGCCTGGGGCATGACGAACTCCACGTATCCCGCGTAGGAGGAGAGCGATCCTTGCCCGATGCTCACGTCGTCGAAGTCGCGCCCTTCCTCGACGCGGATGAGTTCGGTTGACCCGCCGCCCAAATCGACCACGGTGCCCTTCTCGATCGTGCGATCGCATGAGGCCCCCGCGAAGCTGAGGTGCGCCTCGTCGCGGGCGGAAAGCAGGTTCACGGGAGCTCCTATGGCCTCTTCGATTGCGCGGATGGCCTTGCGGGAGTTCGTGCAGTTGCGCAGCACGGCGGTTGCGAAGATGTCGGTGCGCACGCAGTTGAAGTAACGCGCGCGCTTCAGGTGCCCGGAGAGCACGTCGACCGCGCGGGCGATGCCTTCCGGGGCGAATTCGCCCGCTTCGACATAGGCCGAAAGCCCCGCCATCACCTTGTCGTTGATGATGCTTCGGAAGTCCTTGCAGGTGATGGGCTTCTTTTTGCTTATGCCGTCCTTCACGTCGAAGATGACGAGGCGTACTGAGTTCGACCCCAGGTCGATTACGCCGTAGTTTGCCATAGCGCTTTCCATTTCCCGTTAAGCTCGTTTTTTCCATCCTAACGTAGCGTCTCGGGCAACGGGGAAATCTTTACGCGTCCTTTACGCTCGCTCTGCTTGGACTCCGTATTCGGGGCGGGCCAATGGTTGGTTCGCGTGAGCGGCGTATCGGCCGTCTGCCCCGCAAGGTCGAAGTGAGCTGTGACACCATGCGGTGATTGTGGGAAAATACGCAGCGAGAAAAGATAACGATGCATGTTTAGAGGTAGATTTCCATGTCAGCTCAGTTCAACATTCGCCGTGCGTCGAGTCGCATGGTGTCGGTGCTCCAGCGTGAACTTGACCTGCCCCGTTTCGTCGCGGCAACGCTTGTCGGCCGCGGAATCGACACTCCGAAGGCGGCCCGCGCGTTCCTGTTTCCCTCGTTCAAGCACGATTGGCTCGACCCCTACCTGATCCCCGGGCTCGACGGCGTCGTCGACGCGCTCGAGGACGCTGTTCGGAAGGGCCGCCGCATCCTCGTGTTCGGCGACTTCGACCTCGATGGCATATCCGCGACGACGGTGCTCACCCGTGGCCTGCGGGAACTTGGGGCCGACACGGTGCCGTTCATCCCGAAGCGCTTCGAGGAGGGCTACGGTATCACGGCGGCGGCGCTCGATCGCGTGAAGACCTACGGCCCCGATTTTCTCGTGACGGTCGACTGCGGTATCGCCTGCAAGGCCGAAGTGAAGCTCGTGCAGGCGGCGGGAATCGACGTCGCGATCACCGACCACCACGAGCCCACGGACCTGGTTCCCGAGGGCGTGCCCGTTGCCGACCCGAAGATCGACGCCACGTGCCCAAGCTGCGTGCTCGCCGGTGCGGGCGTGGCGCTGAAGCTCGTGCAGGCGCTTGGAGCTCGCTTCGGCAAGCCCTACCTCTGGCGCGATTTCGTTGACTTCGCGACACTTGGCACGGTGGCCGACCTCATGCCGATGCTCGGCGAGAACCGCCCGCTCGTGATCGAGGGCATCAAGATGATGAACAAGGCTCCGCGCCCGTGCATCGCTGCGCTGCTCGAAACGTCGGGAGCGGTTGGCAAGCCTCTCACCAGCACGAACCTCAGCTTCTCGCTCATTCCGCGCCTCAACGCCGCAGGGCGCATGGGCAACGCCGACCTGGCGCTCAATCTGCTCATGTCCGATGACTTCGACGAGGCGTACCGCTTGGCGACCGAGCTTGAGGGGCTCAACGACCAGCGCCGCGCGATCGAGGCCGAGCTCTCCGAGATCGCGAAGGTGCAGGCTGCTGAAATCTACCACGGTCAGCGCGCTCTCGTCGTTGCGGGCGAGGGGTGGCATGAGGGCGTGAAGGGCATCGTGGCAAGCCGCCTGGTCGGCATCTACGGCGTGCCGTGCATCCTTTTGACCATCGACGGCGACGAGGCGCGCGGCTCAGGCCGAAGCGTGGGGCGCGTGAACCTGTTCGCCGCGGTCGAATCGGCGTCTGACCTGCTTGTTCGCTTCGGTGGACACGAGGCGGCGGTGGGTATCACGCTCAAGACCAAGGACATCCCCGCGTTTACGAAGGCGCTCTGCGATTACCTTGACAAGCTTCCCGAGGACGACTTCCACCCGCTCATCGAGATTGACACGTGCATAAACCTCGATGAGCTCACGCTCGAAACGGTGGGCGCGCTGAAGCAGGTCGCCCCCTTCGGCCAGGAGAACCCGACGCCGTGCTTCCTCGCGCGCGACGTGCTGCTCACCCATTGCCGCGCCGTCGGCGCCGAGAAGAACCATTTCTCATGCACGCTCACGAACGGTCGCTCGTCGATTTCGGGAATCATGTTCCACTGCACCGACATCGACATGCTCATGGCAACCGACAGCGTGGTGAACGCGGCGTTCCAGGTGGAGATCGATACTTGGCGCGGGCGCAAGTCGGTGAAGGCGATGCTGCAGTCCGTTACGCCTGCTCGCACGTGCCCTGCGCTCGAGGCGTGCCTCGAGCCGGAGAACCTGTCGTTCGCGGCCGACCTGTACGCCACGAGCGATGCGGAGCTTTGCGAGGATTGCTGCGAGAGCCCCGAGGACATCGAGGCCTACGAGGCGGAGCGCGAGAAGAACCGCGCGCTATGGGAACAGAAGGCGCAAAGCGACCCCGACGCGCTCGAGGACGCGGTGGTGCGGGCGATCATCGGCGACCGCGAGCTGCACAAATCG
>ERZ827168.2403-NODE-2403-length-21862-cov-3.167469_pt1 | contig 21862 bp, 14 predicted proteins | sample MGYA00519868_ERZ827168 | MGnify/ENA primary metagenome ERZ827168 (study PRJEB31778, sample SAMEA3449271) | human gut metagenome | biome: human gut; feature: human-associated habitat; material: faeces | place: United Kingdom | collected 2010/2012 ...
AAACGGAAAATCGGCATAAAAATCCCCAAAAGCCTTGTGTTTTCAACGCTTTTGGGGATCCGGCATTCACGCATTATGTCAGCGAACCTATGTTCGCGCGATTCTTAGAATTTTTGCGCAAAAAACAGCCGCAGAAAAACCATTAGTGTTTTTCTGCGGCTTTATTTTGTTTATATCAGTTGCGATTCAGCGTTCGAGCCACAAGATATTGTGTTGTAAAATATGTACATCGTCATTTTCCGGACATTTTTCAGTCACGATTCATGTCAAGATCAATGCGGTAACTATAAAAATCCTTGCCTTTTACAACAGTGGTGCAGGCATAATCAACACCGCTCACCGAGGCATCGGGCCAAAGCGAAATGAAGCCGTCGTCCCACTGTTTTGCATCTCCGTTTTTATACAGTTTTGCATCATCGATATTTATATTCTGCATGAAAACGTTCTCATCGGTAGAGTGAATCGTCGACTTGACCCAGTCGGCCTTGTCATAAGTAGAACCGACCTTTCCGTCAGGTTCAACAATGACATTGTTCGGGTAATCGAGTGCGTAATCCTGATAGTATGCCGTATTGGAGCCATCGCATTTCAACCCTTTGACCGTAAAAGTCTTTGTATCAAACAGCTTTGCGTCGTCCGTCAGGTCATAAATGTTTATAGTACACTTACCGTCCTCAAAAGAGCTGTCAATCTCAATGCGATAATCATGTGTATCATTCAGCTGCTTCTGAGATGTATACCATCTTGCCTCGTCGGGATCGGTATTTTCATAGATATTATGAAACAGACGCCACTTTCCGTCCGTGCCGTCATAGCAGAGACCGGCATCAAAGCAGTTTATCCAGTAACCGCCCGCTTCTGACAGGACATCTATACCGATAAAAATGTAACCGTTAAGATGCTTGCCGTCGCTCTTGCGCTTCGTGTTTATGCGAATTTCGGACATACGTATATCGAGTGTCGCTTTGTTATAACCCTCAGGTGCATAAACACATACGGCAGGACCGTCATTGTCACCCATTTTTCCTGTATTTGTGTAATCAAGATTGGTGACAAGCGTCGCGTTTTCGGGAAGCGGTGCTTTTTCGAGTTTATCAACAGGCATTTTACTTTCCTCCTTGCTTTCTTCTTTCGATTCATCCACAGAAACCTCTTCGGATGCCTCTTTGGAAACAGATTCGGTCAAGCTCGTGGTGTCAGATTGCTGTGCGGGAGAAGACGTGTCACTGTTGTCATTTGTGCACGCCGCTGTCATAAATACTGATGCCGCAAGCAGACAGGCGATAATGATCTTTTTGTTCATAGCGATTCCTCTTTTAAGTTTGTGATATTCATGCGGATATTTTAACAGAAACAAATCAAAATGTCAACAAAATTATATGAAAAAGCTCAGATCGCTAAAGACCTGAGCTTTTTTTAAATTCAAATTACGCCTTGCCGTTGCAGCCGAGAACGTCAACGAGCTTATGTCTGACAAGCTCTTTGATGTTTGCTCTTGCGGGTTTGAGATATTCTCTGGGGTCGAACTTATCGGGATGTTCAGCGAAGAACTGACGGATGGTACCGGTCATTGCAAGACGGAGGTCGGAGTCGATGTTGATCTTGCAGACGGAGAGTCTTGCTGCTTCGCGGAGCTGTTCTTCGGGTAAACAACAACATCATAGAGCCATTCCTTAAGCTGGTCTCCCGTTGCTTGCTCACCAACCTGAACTCTCGTCATAGGAATAGAAACAAGGAACGGATCCACGGGCTTTACAACGGAATCCGGCGTCGTTGTTTCGATAACCAGGTACATGCCAACGTTCAGGTCTTCAAACTTAACAAAACCATTAGCATCCGTTTTTCTTTCCGTTTTGCCGTCTTTACCTTTAACAGCTTTGTCAGCGATACCTTCTTTCAGATTTGCTGCGGTTTTATCGCCAGGAGTCTTAAAAAAGCTATCCGCTGTAACAGCATTATCATCACTAGCAGCTTCATAATATGCTACCAGCTCATCTGCCGTTTTAACCTGATAAATAGTAAAACCTGCATCTTTAAGCGGCGTAGCCTCATTCGGCACAGCCTGCTGCTCACCAGTTCCAGCTACAGAACCTGTCAATTCTGTGCTATGGAGATACTTATAAATGGTAATAGAGCCTTTTTTTGTTTTATCAATCGTACTTACGCTGGTTTTGATTTCAGGTGTTTGGGCATTGCCTTCGCCCTCGGCTGCCATTGCTGGCATGGCGCACAGGCTGAGGGCCAGAGCGGCGCTCAACAGGCCTGTGAGAAAACGTTTTGCTTTTTTCATTTCAGTACCTCTTCTCTTAAAAAAATCATCATCGGATGGGCGGCGGGGCCGCCCGGCTTAAGGGTTCTGCATCAGCACGGCGTGCAGTGCGGGGCGCTGCAGCGGGGAAACGCTGCCGCGCCGCCCGCACTGTGCCGTGAAGAAAAAAGGAGGAAAAACTGGGCCGCTTGCCCGCTTGGCTTAAGGCTGCGCCCTGCCGTAAACGGGTGCGCACGGGCGGGCAGGCCCTGTATCCTGGGGGTTGCTGGGTTTCCGGGGGATGGTTAATGTCGCCGGCCCCCTTTCCTGTTGTAGCGGAATGTGAATATCAACAGCCCTGCCACCGCCAGCGGCATGCCGATCAGCAGCCACAGGCTTGGCGCGTCTGCACCCGTGTGGGGCAGCTCAGGCGTTTTACGGTTCAGAACGGTAAGGTTCATGGTGTAGGTGTTATTGGCGCCCGGAATGAACGTCTTATCGTCTTTCTTAACTTCCACATCATCAATATAACACTTGCCGTCTTGGGTAAATTCGATCACAATTGGCTGTGCCAACAGGTTGTACCCCGGATGTGCCTTGGTTTCCGTCAGGCGGTATGTACCGGGTTCCAGATTTGTGAACGGGTTCTGGGTTATCTTGCCGTCCGCTCCGGTTGTACCAGTAATGGAATCTGTCTTTGTGCTATCGAATTGGTAGTCTTTATCTACTACCCACTGCGTTTTTCCTTCGGTTATTGTTTCGGCTTTCAGCTTTTCCAGCTTGAACTCAACATCTTTCAAGAATACTTCTTCGCCCGCATTATTGGGTTCCGCGTCCTTCTTGATGATATCCAGTACAAACTTCGGGTTCTGCAGCGTGTTGGTCAGCACAATCTTGCCGCTGCCGCCGGTGATGGTTCCATCGGTGGCTGTGGCTGGCGTTGTAGTTGCGCCGGTTTCGCTGTTCGTTTCGCTTTTTGCTGTTGCTTCAGCCGTTACAACATACGTTTTGCCGTCAATCGTAATGGTTCCATCTTCCGCTGCCTGTTTAAATTCGCCATTCTCTACCGTACCTTCCACAATGCGGTAAATATAGTTATTATCCGCACTGCCGCCAACCGGGTACTGATCCAGGTTGTTAAAGGGATACAGCCAGCCGTTATCTGTATGGCGAACCGTAACATATTTGCTGCCCGAGGTCGGGTAGTCAACAACCTCCCATTTGGCATCCGCAGCACTGTTTTTGCGCTGGAGCTGGATGTAAATCTCGTTCGGCTGGTTCGTTGTACCAAGGACCGTATCATTTGCATCTTTCCAGAGCTTGTCGAACTCAATGTTGATCAGTTTGCGCTGGGTGTTGGTAAAGATTGCGGTAACTTTCAGATCGTTCGGATTGCTCGGATTTTCGCTCGCCACAATCTCGCCTTCCACCATGGCGTTGTCGATCACATGGGCGTATTGACCATCCGGAACGGTTACGCTTTGCAGTCTGGAATCATCGGTTTTGACTTCCTCGATGGTATAGCGGGTGCCAACGGGGATGCCGGTGATGGTTCCGGTGCTTTCGCCCTTGCCCATATCAATCGTAACGGTTCTTTCGATGGGCTTTTCTTCCAGACCCTCACCGCCAACATCATTAAAGGTAACTTTGAAGGTGTAGGTTCCGGTCAAGGTTTCGCCCTCTGCGGCCTTCTTTTGGATTTTCAGCCCGCCGGTTTTGACGGTGTTGACGTATTTTACCTTTAGCTTTGTCAGCGTGGAGCTTGTTTCGTCCGGGTCCTTATAGGAGCGGAAGACGATGGTGTTGGTGCCGGTGTCGGGCTTTTTGCTCTCCTTGTAGCCCTCATTCCTTACCCCATCTTTATCGACATAAACTTCCGTTCGGCCATCATCGGGGCCGGCGGCGGGGGAGCTCTGGCTAACCAGCGACTTGTTCGGGTCGGCAACTGTCACGGACTTTACCTCGGCATCGCCCTTCATCGAAGTAACCGGCTGCCCGTTCTCGCACACCGTCCATGTGGTGTCGTACAGGTTTGTGTTCAGATCCTCTTTGAGCGAAATGTAGCTGCCGCGGCGGAACTGGTCGCTGAAGGTAACGGTTTCTCCAGCTTCCAGAACAAAGCGTCCGTCCTTGTCCACCAACTGGGTGTCTGTGTCATTGCTGGAGGTGTACTGTGCGTTTTCGGCGTTTTCCAAATGACCGCTTTCGGCGGAGCCGTAATCCGGGATTTCCTTCTGATCGGTTGTAAAGCCGGTCATCTTACTTGGCACCGCTTTGGGAATGAAGGTAAAGTCCCTGAAATAGATGTTGCGGTTATAGTTATCGCCCACGCGGATGGTTTTGACGTTGTTGTTAAAACCGCCCTGCTCTTTCATCTTGTGCAGGTCCAGCTTTACGGTGACCCATGCGCCTGTCTTCACTTCGACCGAGCCATACGTTGCGCCGTTAATGCCTGTTGTGCCAAGGCTGCCTTTTTGGACGTTGTTTTCATCCAGCAGTTCCAGATACAGGTTGTTGAGGGAAAGGTCACCTCCATGATCCTTTGGATCAACGTAAACCTGGAACGTAAGGAAGCGCTCGTTTTCGATATTGATGGGTTCTTTCAGCGTCAGGATGCCATAACGGTTCTTACGCCATTTACTGACGGGTTCCGTATCCATATAGCGTGCGTACCAGTGAAGGACCTTTTCTTTATTCGTCCCGGAATCTGGCCCGGGGTTATCAGCCTTCTCGAAAATGTAGGCATCGTTATTTGGGGTTGCGGGTTCAATAGTGCTTGTCTCCAAATTCACCACTTGGGAGTGAGTACCGCTTGTATCCGAGCCAGCGGCCTCTTTTTCTCCATAATGGGTTGCCTGGTTCTGGATGGTGAAGTTGAAGATTTTCTGGTCTTTAAAGCAGTTTTTGAAGTCATCATCAGTAACGTTGGTCAGATCGACTTCTTTTTGAACCTGCAGCTCGTTATTATCCGGGAAGTTGAACGCCACCGCCATGTTGGACTCCCACATACCGCGCTCCATGTAGTACATGGTAAGGGTGTGGGTCTTGCCTTTTTCAAGATCGATTTTAGCGCCTTCGTAGTTGAAATCAATTGGAATGCTGCTAGCATTATCTTTAGAAGACGCCTTATAATTCACATGATATTTAGGTTTAGTTCCACTTCTAACGTCTTCCGCTGATGTACCGCCAGCCTTTACATTGCTTACATAGGGGGTTGCAGACTCTGACGAACCATCTGCGCTGAATACTAGCAGACCAGACGCCTTACCGTGTGCGCCGCCAACATCCAAGGCCAACTTTCCATCAATGAACACCCAAACATCGTCATCGCCTGAGAAGAAGAACTTGATAGGCGTTTTCCCACCATTTCCCTCTACCATGCCATCATCCGTCAAGGTAAAGTCGAACTGCAACCGTGCACCAAAACCGTAGTTGTAATTGTTGGCCGTTGCCTTGTCTCCTCCAACCGTTTCATTGAACGGGAAGAAACCAGTCGCGTCCTTTGGAGTAGAATTTGAATCACGGTTTTTAGATGCATCCCTGTTATTCGAACTCTGCAGGAAGTACGAGTCCTTATCCTGCTTCAGGTAAAGAGTTGTTTCGGCTGCGTCAAAGCTCCAATACTTGAATTCCTCGCCAAACACATCATTTTGGGTAAACGGGAAAGCTACATTTTCATAGACTTCGCCAAGTTTTGCGTGTTTGGAGTTATTCCCCAGTAGGAACTCCGTGTTAAAATGCGGTTCGACCAACGGGTTCTTTTCTGTTCCACGCATGACCGGCAGCCCGTCTTTGCTGGTATCGGTTGCCTTATCAGCAACGATACCCTGCACAGTGCAATCGTAGTGTCCTTTATCATTGTCATTTGTGCATAGCGATGAGTTGTTATCTACCATAAATTTGCGGCCCTCATCAAAGCCAAACAAATTCATTTGCAGTTGATTATGGAGATTAACGAATAGGAAATCGCCTCCATATTCGCTCGGCTGGAAGTGACCCGTATAAATCGGATACGTTGCCGCATTAGTAATGTTAGAAGAAGCGCCCGATGTCTTGTAGTAATCACTTAATGCAAGGTCAAACTGGCGGAACGGCACCCAACTGCGGTCGGATACGTTGAAGGTCTTGTCATAATCGTCACGGTTGTTGCCGTTTAGTTCCCAGTCGGTATAGTAATCATACAGGGTGGTGTTTATGTATTTGGTGCCAGACTCAGGGGCAAAGTCTGCGGACGGGACATCCACAACCGGACCGCTTTTCTTTCCCTTTTCTGCGTCACGAATTTCGCCTTTCGTATCCCAATAGCCGCTGCGTGGTCCTTTACCATATACAGAATCATCATAGGTATCTGCATAGAAGCACGGATCTTTCATTTGTTGTGGAATTGTTTGCCATGCGGTACTTTGGCCATTAGGTGCGTTTATCGTGTCACTGGTAAGATTCTTCTGCGAAAATGCAATTTCTGTGTACGCGTCATTGAGCTCTACATAGTAGAGATTAGGATTAGTACTATCTTGGGCTTGGGTCATTGACCCACTTACAGAATTTACGCCTGTACCTTTTGCCCGGTAATAAACGTCCGTACGGTCTGCCGCAGGGATCGAATAGTCTCCACCCGCGTCACTGGTTTTCAGTTTAGAGAATGTCGCATCAAAATAGACCTTTTTTCCCCCCTGCAGAGTTGCCCAGCTGCCGCTACCGTTTGTTTGATAAACATAGCAGAAAGCTTTTGCACTATCATAAGTAAAGAACTTGTCCGTTTCTTCCCCATCCTGCTGGCCGTAGAAGCTGTACGGGGGTGTTTCCACACCATCTACAACGAATTTGATATAAGAGCAATTCTCGTCAGGGATTGTGAACCAAGCATGCTTACCTGCCGCGATGGCTTTCAAATCGATGGTTCTGACTGTTTGCAAACTGCCGTCTATTTTTTCGTAAAATACCGCTTGTACTTTTGCAAGGTTAGTGTCGCTCTGGTTTTGGAAAAACATTGTCTTGCCGGCAAACGATTGATGGTTGTCACGGTCAAACGTTTGATAGTTTGGCACCCATTTCCCGTTGCTGCCGTCATAGTCATAGAGGCTGTTGGCAAATACGCTTTTATCTGTCTTGCTGTCTGCAACATGTATCCACTCATCTTTTCCGTTTCCTATTACGTGGAATTCCAGCTTATAATAACAACCCTGCGGACAATCTGTACTATTTGTCAAATCGACCTTGTATACATTTCTACCTGGACGATTTAAGGTTTCAATTTTCTCCATCTGGCGGTACACATAATTTGCATCGCCATCTCCGTTCTGGACCTTTTTCGCGTTAAAATACACCTGATAGTCTCCGTCACCCCAGGAGCCAGGTGCTGCAAAATAGATGGTAAATGTTTCTTCGCCGGACTCCGTCGCAAGAGAAATGTCCCCGGCTTCCCCATCATCCTGCAGTTGGTTATAATTCGAAGATTCAGAATTGTCAGAAGAATCTTTCGAGGTCGTGTCGTTCGTATTATTCTTATTCTCGCCCGCAGCCGTGGGAGCGGTGTTATCGTCGGGCAGGGTTTGCGGGGCGTCGTTGGCGGCGTCGTCTGCCGTGGTGTTGGAATCGCCGGTGGTGTTTGGCAAGGCGTTATCGTTCGTACCTTCGGATTCGGTGCCCGTGCCCGTGTCCTCTTTTGTTTCGGACTTATTGCCCGTATCAGCGTCAGTGCCCGTATTAGCGTTAGTGCCCGTATCAACGGTCTCCTGCGTCTGCATGGAGGCCTCGGTCTGCGCTTCCGCATAAACAGGCAAAGCCAGGGCGGCGAGCAGGGCCAGGGCGGCCAGGAGGGCCGCCAGGCGGCGGCTCAGGGTACGGTGGGTGGTGCTGTGCTTATACATCTGCTCCCTTCCTTTCTGTTCCTTTCGGTGGCTCTATGTATGTCTGTAATGTTGGCTGGATTTTGCGTGCAGCGGCGGCCGGATACATTGCCTGCTGACAGTACGCATTATTTCACAGGTCTACCTGTGAAATAATATCCCCTGGGGATATCGTGCGCAACCGTTGCGTTTTTGAGCAATTTTTTTGGGGTTTCTTGCGCCGCTCACTTTTTATTCGTTACATTTATAAGGATTTCTAATAATGTTATAACACTTTTTGCTTCAAATTTCAATATCTATGGGTGATTTATGGGCGTTGCACCTTATTTTTCGTCATTGTGTAAAAGTCTACAATGTGGAATTTGGTAAATTTGCTCAACACATTTTTGCGTCATTCTTTGCGTATTTTTTCTTTTTCACGGCTTTCTTCCACATTTTTTGTCGTTTTTTGGCGTTTTGTGCAATCCATTTGCGCAAACAAATTGCGCAAGTCCGGCCTGTTACATAGCCAAACATAGCGCAAAACTTGGACAAAAAAATAGAGGAGTGCCTAATACACTCCTCTCAGCCGGGTCTATACACTTTTATTCTTCTGCCTTGCAACGTGCCAGCAGCACGGCACCGGCAGCGGCGTCGCCCTGCGGCTCGGCCAGGGTGAGCTGCGGCAGCAGGGTTTGCAGCTGCGCTTGGGCGGCGCCGCGCACCGGGGCGCACTTTTGCAGCACGCTGCCCGCAAAAGCGATACGCGCCGATTGCAGCCCCAGCTTTTCGGCTACCGGGCGCACCAGCAGGGCCAGCTCGCGGCCTGCCTTTTCCACAATTTGCAGGGCGGCGGCGTCGCCCTGTTCGGCGGCGGCCCCCACCAGCGGGGCCAGTGCGGCCACCTCCCGCTTGCCGAAACCCGGTGCGTAGATCTTGCCGATCAGCTTCCGGACGGCGCCAACCTGCAGCGCCTCGAACACTGCATCGTGCAGCACGGTGGGGGCAATGCGGCCATCCTCGGCACGGACGACCGCCGCCAGGGCGTCCCGGCCCAGGGCGAAGCCGCCGCCTTCGTCGTCCATCAGGCTGCCCCAGCCGCCGCTGCGGGCTTCGCGGCCATCGGTGCTTTGGCCGTAGCAGATGGAGCCGGTGCCCGCGATGAGCACGATGCCGCCCGGCCCGCCGAGGGCCCCGTACAGGGCGGTCTGCTGGTCGCCGGTGAAGGTGACCGGGCCGTGGTAGCCGCCTGCCTGCAGGGCATTTTGCAGGTGGACCCGGGTGGCCGGGTTGCTGATGCCCGCCGCGCCGATGCACAGCATGCGGCAGGCGTCCAGCCCGCCCGGCAGCGCGGCCATATTGCGCAGCAGGTCGGCCACGGTGGCCTCGCACTGACCCGCCACGGTGCCATTGGGGTTGAGCGCACCGGCGGTAAAGGGCTGCGGCGCGGTGCCATCCTGATACAAAACGCGGCAAAGGGTCTTGGTGCCGCCGCCGTCCCACCCGGCGTAATACTGTGTTTGCATACATTTGCTCCTTTATTGTTCAGTTATTACGTTTATACGCAAATTTTCTCTTGACAAAGTGCCCTAAAACGAACATAATAGAATTAGGCTGAAACTTTATTTTAAACAGATGTTTTATTATTTCAGGAGGTCCTACGATGGAACTTTCTTTTTTACAAAAGGATGCCTGCATCGCCATTGGGCTGATGAGCGGCACCAGCGCCGACGGCATTGACGCCGCCGTGGTGGAGCTGCGGGGCTGCGGCACCGATACCAGGGTGCGGCAGCTGGGGTTCATCACGCTGCCGTTCAGCGATGAGGCGCGGCAGAAAATTTTGCAGGTGGCGGGCGGTGCGCCGCTGGACAGCCGGGAGATCTGCCTGCTGAACTTTTACCTGGGCGACCTGTCCGCCGATGCCTGCCTGGAAGCCTGCCGCGCGGCGGGTATCCAGCCCGGTGATGTGGACTTTGTGGGCAGCCATGGGCAGACCATCTGGCACGAGCCTGTGGGCGCAGACTACCTGGGCCGCAAGGTGCGGGCCACGCTGCAAATTGGCGAGCCAAGCCTGATCGCCGAGCGGCTGGGCTGCCCGGTGGTGAGTGACTTCCGCGTGCGGGACATGGCCGCCGGCGGGCTGGGTGCGCCCCTTGTCCCCTACACCGAATACCTTTTATACCGCGAGGAGCACCGTACCGTGGCGCTGCAAAACATTGGCGGCATTGGCAACATTACCGTGCTGCCTGCGGGCGGTGCGCTGGCGGACACGCTGGCTTTTGACACCGGCCCGGGCAACATGGTCATCGATGCACTGGCCGCGCGGGTAACGAACGGCGCGCTGCGCTACGACGACGGCGGCAAGCTGGCACGGCAGGGGCAGGTCAGTGCCGAACTGCTGCGGTATTTAGTGGACAGCGACGATTACCTGCGGCTGGCCCCGCCCAAGACTACCGGCCGTGAGCATTACAGCGCCGCCTTTGCGGATGCGCTGTGGCGCAAGGGCGAGGAGTTGGGGCTGACCGGGTACGATAAGATCGCCACGGCCACGGCCTTTACCGCCGAGAGCATCCGCCTGGCGGTGGAGCACCACTGCCCGCAGAAGCCGGAGCGGTTGATCGTGGGCGGCGGCGGAAGCCACAACCCTGTATTGATGGAACTGCTGCAGGCGGGCCTGCCCGGCTGCGAAGTGGTGACCAACGAGGCCCTGGGCCTGGACAGCGACGCCAAGGAGGCCGTTGCCTTTGCGATTTTGGCCAACGAGATGCTGCACGGCCGCTGCAACAACGCCCCCAGCGCCACCGGCGCGGCCCACCCTGTTGTGATGGGCAAGCTGAGCCTGTAAAAGGCATAAGAAGGAGAGAACCTGCATGACTAACGTAGAAGTACGGGTGCGCAGCAGCTACAGCGCACTGAGCCCCACCTGCCAGAAAGCGGCCGATTATCTGCTGGCCCACACGCGGGAGCTGTACAGCATCCCCATTGCCGAGTTGGCGCGGCAATCCGGCGTAAGCTCGGCGGCCTGGGTGCGGCTGTGCAAGGAGATTGGCTACACCGGGCTGAAGGACATGCGCCAGCAGCTCTACCTGCAATACAGCGCTGAACCCCAGGTGGAAGTGGACCCGGCCGTACATTTTTCTGACCTGCGGGAGGGCAAAAGCGCCCAGGAAATTTTGCAGAACGTGACGGCGGCCAGTTTGCAGGCGCTGCAGCGGACCTCCAAGCTGATGGACCCCGCCGCCTACCAGACGGCCTCAGATTGGCTGCTGCAATCCAAATCCATCAAGCTGTTTGGTATGGGGGCCTCTGGGCTGGTGGCCTCGGACCTGTGCGACAAGCTGCTGCGCATTGGCAAAAACGCCATTTTCAATTTTAACAGCCATGTGCAGTTAAGCTACAGTGCCACGCTGACAAAAGACGATACAGCGGTGTTTATTTCCAACACCGGCAAGACGCAGGAGATCTTGCAGGCATTGGAGGCCGTGCAGGCCAGCGGGTGCCATACCATTGGCATTACCCATTACAGCAAGTCCCCGCTGAGTGCGGGGTGCAAGCTGCTGCTGTACACATCGTCGAAAGAAGTGTATGTGCGCAGCGGCGCGATGAGCAGCCGGTTGGCGCAGCTGATGGTGGTGGATGCGCTGTTCACCGTGCTGGCCAGCCAGGATTACGCGGCGATACAGGGCACGCTGGAGAGCAGCTACCAGATTTGTATGTCGCACAGGGTGGATCATCGGTAACTCTAAAAGGCTCCCTCGCAGAGGGGGGCAAAAAAGGCGCGCAACCTATTCAGGCTCCCCTTGCGGGGAGCCTTTTGTTATGGGAAGATCTGGTCAAGGACGCGTTTGAGCTGGGCATCCCAGAACGGCCAGGTGTGGGCACCGGGGGCTGTTTCAAACGTGTGGGCGATGCCTTTGCTTTGCAGCAGCGCGTGGAATTCCCGGTTGGCGGGCAGCAGAGCGTCCTGTTCGCCGCAGACCATGCGGATGGCAGGCAGGGCGGCAGGGTCGGCACTGGCGGCCAACTGCCACAGGTCGGCCTGGGGCGGCAGTTCGCCGTGGTCAATGCCGGGGCCGAACACCGCACGGGCGGCGGCAGGCGGCAAGGGCCAATCAGGGCTTTTGACTACCTGCTCCGGGCGGACCGCAGCAGAAAGTGCAGTACATGTCGTATAACTATACGGATTGGTCAACGCCAGTTTCAGCGCCGCATAACCACCCATGGAAAGGCCGATGACATGCGTTTTTTCGCGCTGCTGCGTCAGGCCAAACATACGGCGGCAGACGGCGGGCAATTCCTGCGTGACGCAGGCAAACGCCTGTACACCGCTGGCCATATCCGTGTACCAGCTGTTGCCTACGCCGGGGATGATGAGGACCAAGCCCTTCTCGGTGGCGTAGCGCTCGGCGGCGGTGTAGCGCAGCCAGCCTGTGCCGTTGTCCCCTGCCCCGTGGAGCAGGTAGATGACCGGGGCTTCGTGCAGGTCGCCGGCCTCGGGCAGGACGACGTGGAAGATGCTTTGCCCGCCCAGTGTTTCGAGCCGCTGCTCAATTTGCAGGTGTGCCATTATTCCGCCGCCTTTGTCAGGGTAAGCAGCGGCAGTTTGCCCGTGGGCCGAGCGGTGCCGTTCAGCACCGGCCACAGGGCGTCAAACAGCGGGCGGGTGTACTCCCACCCGGCCAGCGCGGCCACATGGTCGGGCATGTTGCGCAAATCGTAGGGGTTGCGCAGCGCAACTAAGATCATCGGCAGGCCGGTGGCGGCCAGGGCCTTAGCCAGGCGCAGCTGGCCTTGCAGGATATGACCGTTGTAGGTGCCCAGCACGATGCAGCTGTGAGCCGCAGCCTGGGATACGACCTCGGCAATTTCAGCGTCGCCGGGGTCTTTGTCGGTAACCAGCGCAGTGCCTTTGTCCGCGTGGCGGCGCATTTCTTCGGGAAAAGTGAAGCCGCTGGATTCGGCGTTGGAGGCAATGGTGCTGCGGTAGTCGGCGCAGCCCAGGAACAAGGGGTTGTCGCCCAGGGCAGGCATGCCGCCCCGGGGCAGGTGTACGGCGGTAATGGACGCGGCGCGCACTTCCTCGGCGCGGGCGCGGCAGGCGGCTTCATCGCCCAGCGTTTTGGGCTGCATGGCAGCGCACTGGGCCTTGGCCTCCAGCAGGCGCTGCACGCTGACGTCCAGTTCGGCCAGGTCCAGCTCGCCGTTTTCGGCGGCACGGCGGGCATTTTGCATTGCTTCGGCAGCCAGGGCGGGTGTCTGGGAGACGAACACCAGGTCGACACCGGCCTTCATGGCAGCCAGCACGCCGTTGACCGTGCCGTAGAACTTTTTGATGGCGTCCATCTCCATGCAGTCGGAAATGATGATGCCGCCAAAGCCCAGCTTTTCCCGCAGGAGGCCCGTCATGATGCGGCGGGACATGGTGGCGGGGATGTGCTCCGGCTCAATCTGCGGAAAGAGGATGTGGGTGGTCATCACGGCGGGTGCACCGGCCTCGATGCCCGCAATAAACGGTTTCAGTTCCCGCTGCATCAGCTCGTCAAAGCTGCGGTCGATGCAGGGCAGGCCAAGGTGGGAATCCACCGCCGTATCGCCATGGCCGGGGAAATGCTTGAGCGAGCAGTAGACGCCGCCGTCCAGCAGGCCGCGCACCATCTGGCTGCCGTATTCGGCCACACGTTCCGGCGTATCGCCGTAGCTGCGCACGCCGATGACCGGGTTGTCCGGGTTGCAGTTGATGTCCATGACCGGGGCCAGATTGAAATCCACGCCGCAGCTGCGCAGTTCCTGGGCGGTCAGCAGGCCCATATCGTAGGCGTTGCGGGGGTTGCCGGTGGCGGCTACCGCCATGGCACCGGGGATGTTGACCTCACTCTCCGGCAGGCGGGTGACAACGCCGCCCTCCTGGTCGATGGTGATGAAGGGCGTCACGCCGGTTTCTTCCTCCACCACTTTGCGCAGGGTGGCGCAGAGCTTTTTCAGCTGGGGGCCATCCTGGATATTGCGGCGGAAAAGGATGATGTTGCCGACCTTATATTCTTTGATAAGCCGCAGAAATTCTTCCGGCGGCTCTAACCCCTGAAAGCCCGCGGCCAATCGCTGGCCCAGTTTTTCCTGCAGGGTCATTTCTTGCAATGTACGCATAAAAGCACCTCGTCAATACAGGTGGTAGGCCGCTTTGCGGGCGGCAAAGGCGGCTTCGTCCGGGGCCTGGGCTTTGATAAGCTCCGCCGCTGTCCAGTCCGGGCGTTCCAGTTCCCGATGGCCTGCCAGCAGGCTGATAAAGGGGCGGCCGCCCTCGGTATGCGGGGGCAGCAGGGCGAAGTCATTGGGGCAGGTATCCCGGATGAGTTCCAGCAGAATCAGGCCTGCCGAAAGCGGGCGCACGGCGTCGGCATCCAGCACGTGCAGGTGCACACCGCCGCACAATTGGCCCTGATGTTTGGAGAACGTCGGGGTAAAATAGTACGGCGTAGCGCAGATACCGGGCAGGCCGCGGACGTTAAAAGCCGCCGCCAGCGCCTCAGCATCATGGATATAGGGCGCACCGATGACGGCGAAGGGAGCGGCGGTGCCGCGGCCCTCGGAGACATTGGTGCCCTCAAACAGGCAGGTGCCTACGTAGAGCAGAGCCGTTTCGTAGTTGGGGATGTTGGGGCTGGGCATGATCCACGGCGTGCCCCAGGCCGGGGCGCTTTGGCCGCGCTGCCAGCCGGTGCAGGGTACGACGGTAAGGTCGCAGCCAAAGTGCTGCTCGGCGTTGACCATTTGGGCAAACTCGCCGATGGTCAGGGCGTAGCGAGTGGGGAGCGGATAGCAGCCCACAAAGTTCTCCATACCGGGGCGCAAAGTTGTACCCTCGATGATCTCTCCGCCCAGCGGGTCGGGGCGGTCCAGCACCACCAGCCGCTTGCCCGCCCCGGCGCAATCCTCGATGAGGTAGGCCAGCGTGGAGAGAAAGGTGTAGTACCGGCTGCCTACATCCTGTATATCATACACCAACACATCAAAAGTTTCCAGCATGGCGGGGGTCAGCCGCTTGGAGTCTTTGCCATAGAGGCTGAACACCGGCAGGCCTGTGGCGGCGTCGGTATACTGGGGGATGAACGCCCCTGCCGCGCCGTCGCCCCGCACACCATGTTCGGGGCCAAGCAGGACACGCAGGTCAGCGGCCTGCTGCAAGGCGGCAATGGTGGAGCGGCCGTCACTTGTGCGGCCCGTGGGCGTAGTGACCAGACCTACGCGGGCATCTTTAAACAGATGTTTATACTCTCCCAGCCTGTCCGCGCCGCAGCGCAGGGCGGGCATCAGCCCACCACCCGGGCGATATAGCCGTCTTTTTCCGCCAGGCGCTTTTCGGCTTCCTCTGCGGTGCAGCCGCACAGCAGCATGACGATGGCGATCTTGGGATGATAGCCGCACTGCTCCAGCGCAGCGGTAGCGGCGGCTTCGTCGCACTCGGCAGCCGCGCAGACGATGGACACGCAGCGGCGGATCAGCTTCTCGTTGGAGGGCTTAACGTCTACCATCAGGTTGCCGTACACCTTGCCCAGGCGAATCATCGTGCAGGTGGAGAGCATGTTCAGCACCATTTTCTGGGCTGTGCCGCTCTTCATGCGGGTGGAGCCGGTCACGACCTCGGGGCCGGGCATCGGTGCGATGCCCACCTCGGCCAGAGTGTCGATCTCGCTGCCGGGGCAGCAGGTCACACCGATGGTCACGCCGCCCAGGGACTTGGCGTACTCCATAGCGCCGATGACATAGGGCGTGCGGCCGCTGGCGGCGATGCCCACCAGCACATCCTGTTTGGTGTAGTGGATCTCTTCCAGATCCTTGCGGCCCAGATTGGGATCATCCTCGGCCCCTTCGACGGCACGGAAGATGGCCGGGGTGCCGCCTGCGATGAGGCCCTGCACCAACTCCGGCTCGGTGGAGTAAGTGGGCGGGCACTCGACAGCATCGAGGATACCCAACCGGCCGGAGGTGCCGGCGCCCACGTAGATGAGCCGTCCGCCCTGCTTCATATGGCCGGTGATGATGTCCACGGCCCGGGCGATGTGCTGGGCCTCGCGGCCGACAGCGTCGGCCACCTTGTGATCCTCCTGATTGATCAGCCGTACCATTTCCAACGTGGACATACGGTCGATATGGGCCGTAGCTTCGTTGCGTCGCTCGGTCGGGATTCGTTTGAGTTCAACCATAACGGTCCCCCTTGATTTCTTTTGCAGTAGTATCATGAATAGTCTGTAAGCCTAATTCTATATAGACATCCGTTTTTTTAGATAATTCTTCTAAATAAGCACATATTTCTTCAGTGAGGCAGTCTGCACGTGTCGCAACCGCAATACCAACAACATCCTTCATACCAATAAATGGTTCATAGATCTTCTTTAACTGATCTAAAGAAGCATAGGTATTTGTATATGCCTGGAAGTAGGGAATAAAGACAGCTTCAGGCCACTTTCTTTTCATTACTTCTGCACCTGCTTTAAACTGTTCTAAAAGAGAATCACTATCTAGAATAAAGTCTCCAGAACCTTTCTCAGAACAGAATATACAGCCTCCAAAGCCTTTTGTCCCATCTCTATTAGGACAAGTAAAATGGGCATCTAAAGAGACCTTTGCGACTTTTTTATGATATCTCGTTTTTAAAAAATAATTGTATGTATGATAACGCTTGTTATCTAAAGAATATGGAAAAGGATTCATTTTTTATCACCTGGCTCATTATAACATAAAATGGAGGGAAAAATATGCTAGAACTTAAAGACTTAACTGTGAGTTATGATATTTGTATATTGGATCATGTGAATTATATATTTCCAGATACTGGTTTAGTAGGAATCAAAGGATCTTCAGGCTGTGGAAAGTCTACACTTCTATATTGTTTATGTGGATTACTGCAATATAATGGCACAATCACTTTTAATCATGAAGTGATAGATAAAAAATTTAGTAAGATGATAGGCTTTATTAAACAGAATAACGATCTTATTCCTTCTTATACAGTAGAAGAGAATATCATGGCTGGATGTTATTTTGGACAGATTGATTTTGATAAGAAAAAGATGGATAAGATTATTAGGCGCTTAAAAATAGAAAAGCTTATGAAAAGATATCCTGATGAACTTTCTATTGGACAGATGAAACGTGTATCTATTGCTCGTGCCTTGTTAAAGGATGCACCTGTACTTTTATGTGATGAACCTACAGGTGCCCTCCATTATAAACAGGCAAAAGAGGTTATGACACTCTTAAAGGAAGTATCTGAAGATCGTTTAGTCATCGTTGTTTCTCATGATACATCCCTATTAGATGAATATGTCGATGTACTCATGGAGATGAAGAACCAGACATTACATACAATTAAAGACAATCATATAGATAAAGAAGTACTTATTCCTCAACATAAGAAACACTTTTCTATGCGTTATAGTTTTAAAGAAGTATTGGGAGAAAGAAAGAGACTCGCATTACTCTCACTTTTTCAGATATTAGTCATTGTAACATCTCTAGTGATTATAAGCGGTTTAAATGGTCTTTCTACCTCTATAGAGAAATCTTACATGGAAGCACCACTTAAAGATATTGTAACTATATCCAGTCATGATGGAGAACCATTGTCTTTAAAAGAAAATGGTACTAAACATTTTGATATAGAAAGTGGGTATATCAAAGGAGTTAATGCCTTGTTGATTCGTTTACCTAAAAAGACAAAACATATTAAATTAATATCAGGACATCTGCCTCATCATACAAATGAAGTCATTATCACCAATAATTTATCTCATAAACTTAAATCAGAATTCACATGTCACCTCTTAGAAAATGAAACATATAAAGTAGTGGGAGTAATAGAAGATAATTTCTACCAAGATCAATTGGTTTGTTTCCATCATGATATAGATAAAAAATATCCAGATTTATTAAGAGATGACAAAATAGATGTAGTCACAAAGGATTCTGAAACTCTTATTAAACGTTATGAAAAGAACTATGAAGTAGATAATGATGTATATATGAAGAAGATGAGTTATGGAACACTTATTTCTATTGGTCGTATGATTGCGTTAGTTTATATGATGATTAGCTTATTTGTGGCAATAGAACTTACAAAAACAGTCTTCTCTTCTTTATATTTAGAAAGAAGCCGTTCTCTTGCTTTGAAAATTTCTATGGGTGCATCTTATAAACAATTACAGCGTGAATCAAAGATAGAAATACTTATTATAGGCACATTTATTTACTCTATCAGCATAGTGATGTTTATTATTATTCTTTCTATTCTCCCGCTCACATTCTTTAAGAGGTATTTCCATTTTACATGTCTTGCATCTCCTTATTATTTCTATATTATTTTCTATTTTCTCTATCTTCTTATACTCATACTTTCTGCATCTGCACCGTTTATTCGTATTAAGAAAGAAAGTATAGTCTCATTACTCAGGGAGGAATAATATGATTCAACTTAAATCAATCAACAAGCGTTATCTACATGAACATGTCTTAGAAAACATTGCTTGTACTCTTCCTGATACAGGATTTGTATCACTTGTTGGGCCAAGTGGATGTGGGAAAAGTACTTTACTTCATATTATTGCTGGACTTGATCATGATTACTCAGGAGAAGTGATATATGAGAAGAATAAGAAAGTTTCTATCATTTTTCAGGACTTTCATCTTATACCTTGGCTTTCTATTAATAATAATATACGTCTCTATGACTACTTTCATAAATCATCCTACATACTGGATGAAACATTGACTAAACAATTCAAGAATACTTCAGTTAATGATCTTTCCTTAGGACAAAGACAACGAACAGCGATAGAGCGTGCACTTTATTATGATCCAGATATTATTCTATGTGATGAACCAACAGCTTCACTTGATCCAGATAATGCAGAGAGAGTATTAAAGATGTTGAAGCAGCGTTCTCATTCTTCTCTTGTATTATTTGTATCCCATGATGAAGCATCAGTAAAACAATATAGTGATCGTATTATAGAAATGAAGGATGGATGTATTATACAGGATACACTTATTAAAAAAACAGAAATCTATCCTCAAGAAAACCATACCAATAATAAGCCACGACATTTTCCTATACTTAAACTGACCATTCAGTCCTTCCTAAGTAGTCGTAAAAGATTTTTTCAGATGTCATTTTCTCTATCTATCGCATTATTATGTTTGATGATGACATTTACCTTTACATTCTCTTTTCGTAATACTATTTATCAATATCTTTCTTCATTGATTCCACAAAAGTCTATTACTTATAAATTACGTAATGATGATCCGCTCTCTTTGACTCATTTCAATGAAGCATCCTATCATTATTTAAATCTTGATGATTATGATCTCATGGGAATCTCTCATAATAGTCAAAGATATCAGAAGAATGAAGTTCTGTTTATATCTGATGACTCGTCCTATACCACTCATTATATATATGGTAGAGCTCCACAAAATAATGATGAAATTGCGGTACCTCTCTCTACTGCAAGAAAGCTTGCACAAAAGAATAAGGTCAATACATTACTTAATACAACTTGGACAATCTATTATAAGCATCAATTAAAGATAAAAGGAAAAGAAGTAAAGATAGTTGGTATTTCTCCACAAACCTATAATTATGATGCCTTTTATATGTATGAATATGCCAATTATCATTGGATAGAGTCCATCTTTAATCAAACACCGACTGCAAGATATGGTATGTTGAAATATAAGGAAGATAAATCCATTATAGATTCTTTAAAAAAGAATTATCCTGAATATGAGTTTAAAGCAATGGGGGAATCAACTCAAAAAACTTTTAATCAGAATATGAATAGAATCCAGATGGTTCTAGTGGTATTCTCTATTCTCACAATACTTTCTTCTATATTTATGATTATGGAAATCATGATTCTTCATGCGATGCATTTAAAGAAGGATCATGCCATCATGAAGGCCTATGGTGAAAAGAAGATACATATTTTCAAGATGTCTTTCTATCAATGTTTGATTCTTCATTCTTATAGCTATGTGACAGCATCTCTCATATTACTTGGCATTATGAAGATAATGAATCAAATAATCCCACAGATTACAGACTTTCCTATGCATCTTACATTCCAACCTCTTATTATGTTGATATTGTGGATTGGTTCTTTCTTATTAGTTTGTTTTTCTACACTATTTAGTATTCTTTATATTATCAAGCTCAATCCATCCCGCATCCTTAAAATGAGATGATACTTCTTGCAAATAACGGGAAATTATGATAAGGTGTGTAAGTATATAAAAGTCAAGGAACTAGAGTAGTAGATGGTCATACTTTTTAAGAGAACTTATGGCTGGTGTGAATAAGTAAAGTTATCCATTGAACTCGCTAGGGAGATGGGTCTGTGATAAGCAGATCACGTATTGCTGCGTTAAAGCATTAAGCGCATGAATCAGTCTTCATGAACTAAGGTGGTACCGCGAGTTCTCGTCCTTAGACATGAGGACTTTTTTTATTTTAAAAGTGGAGGAGACAAAATTATGACTTATGATCATAAGATAGCAGAAAAGAAATGGCAGAAATACTGGGAAGAGAATAAGATATTCGAAACAGATGTTTATGATTTCTCAAAGCCTAAATACTATGCCTTAGACATGTTCCCTTATCCATCAGGACAAGGTCTTCATGTTGGACATCCAGAAGGATATACAGCAACTGACATCATGTCAAGAATGAAGAGAATGCAGGGATATAACGTATTACATCCAATGGGATTTGACTCATTTGGTTTACCTGCTGAACAGTATGCAATCAAGACAGGTAACCACCCTGAAGGATTTACATTAAAGAATATTCAGACTTTCACTAAACAGTTAAAGATGTTAGGCTTCTCATTTGACTGGGATAAGCAGGTATCTACTTGTGATCCTAGCTTCTATAAATGGACTCAGTGGATTTTCAAACAGTTATATGAAGATGGTTTAGCTAGATATGTAGATATTCCTGTTAACTGGTGTGAAGAATTAGGTACAGTACTTGCAAACGATGAAATCATCGATGGTAAGAGTGAACGTGGTGGATTCCCAGTTATTCGTAAGAATATGAAACAGTGGGTTATTGATATTCCTAAATATGCTGAAAGATTACTTGCAGGATTAGAAGAAGTTGATTGGCCAGAATCTACTAAAGAAATTCAGAGAAACTGGATTGGTAAATCAATCGGTGCTCATGTTGATTTTAAGGTAGATGGTTATGATGATAAATTCACAGTATTCACAACACGTTGTGATACATTATTCGGTGCTACTTATTGTGTATTAGCACCAGAACATGAATTAGTAGAAAAGATTACGACTCCTGATAAGAAGGATGAAGTAAAAGCTTACTTAGATGTATGTGCAACTAAGTCAGAACTTGAAAGAACTGAATTAAATAAAGAAAAGACTGGTGTCTTCATTGGTGCTTATGCAATCAACCCAGTAAATGGTAAGAAGATTCCAATCTGGATTTCTGACTATGTATTAGCTGGGTATGGAACAGGTGCTATCATGGCTGTTCCTGCACATGATGATCGTGACTATGCTTTCGCAAAGAAGTTTGGTATCGATATTATTCCAGTGTTAGAAGGTGGAGATGTTACTAAGGAAGCATGGACACAGGATGGTGTACATATTAACTCTGACTTCTTAAATGGTTTAGATAAACAGGAAGCAATCGATAAGATGTTAGACTGGTTAGAAGAACATCATTGTGGTTCTAAGCATGTTAACTATCGTTTAAGAGAATGGATCTTCG
>ERZ827168.2405-NODE-2405-length-21853-cov-11.023030_pt1 | contig 21853 bp, 18 predicted proteins | sample MGYA00519868_ERZ827168 | MGnify/ENA primary metagenome ERZ827168 (study PRJEB31778, sample SAMEA3449271) | human gut metagenome | biome: human gut; feature: human-associated habitat; material: faeces | place: United Kingdom | collected 2010/2012 ...
TTCTTTTATTGTATCATGGAAAGACTCTATTTACACAAAATTATTTACAGACTCTTGATTTCTAGCATTTATACTATTTTTATTAGTGTACTCAAGTTTGCCAGCACTAATTAAAGGTTTAATAATACCATATGCAACATATCTTTTTGAAGTTATATTTAAATACTCCATTATTTCTTTTGTAGTTCTTGGTTCTTTACAATATTTTAAAACTTTAATTCTTAAATTAATTGTTAATTGTGAATCGCTTGTTTCACATTTTGTTCCACAATTGCTATTTTGTGAATCGCTTGTTTCACATTTTGTTTCACAATTGCTATTTTGTGAATCGCTTGTTTCACATTTTGTTCCACAATTACCATTTTGTGAATCGTTTGTTTCACATTTTGTTTCACAATTGCTATTTTGTGAATCGTTTGTTTCACATTTTGTTTCACAATTACTGTTTTGTAAATCATTTGTTTCACATTTTGTTCCACAATTACTGTTTTGTGAGTTGCTATGAATAGTAGAATTTTGTAAATTATTTCTAAAAACAACTTTAAAGCTATTTCTTTCTTCATAAAATTCTGGTTCTGGTAATCCATATTTTTTCATTTCTCTTATCATTGTAGGAATCCCTGAATGCCTGTTTTCAATTACAGCACCTTTTTCTTCTAATATTCTAACAATAGTAGGATTTCTGGATTCCATAGATGTAATAGTACCTAACTTTTCTATTTTATTAGTACCATATAAAATACCAGGATTTATTATTTCAATTCTATTAGCATACATATAAACTGATATATAAGCATTTTCTGTTTGTATACTATAATCTCTATGTATCAGTGAATTAGCAACTGCTTCCCTTAGAGCTTCTATTGGATATTCTGTACGATTTATTCTTTTACCATCATCATTAATAATAACTTTTGATTTCATATTTCTCTGAAGAAAACTTAGTGTCTCTTCCAACATTTGTTCAATTGTACCTTCAATTCTTTTATTGTCAATAAATCTTTCACCAAATTTACCTATTTCACCTAATTCTACCCCTGGGACAACAACACACGCAATAAAAAGTTGGGGATAAAATGTCTGGGGATAATTACCAAATATTAAAGTACCTGCTAAAGTTGGATAAGTTTGTTCACTACTACTATCAATTATTCCACATAGTTTTAAACTTCTTTCAAAACTATTTTTAGCAAAATGGGGTTTATTAATTTTTATTTCATTAATAAACTTTACTAATTCTATTCTATTTAAATCTTTAATATTAGCACGTTTAGTAGGCCTAGTATCTTCATAAATATGATCATTATAACTTTGTAATGCATAAATCTCATAATCAGTCATTAACTCATCTCTATCTCCAATTCTAGTATAAGAACCATTTTTCATACCCTTACCTTTATAAAAACAAGGCTTTTTATTTTGCACCACTTCATTAATTTTAACAGCTAAAAGTTTTTTTCCATTATATTCTAAAGGCATAATATCCGCTCTAACTGCAGGTTCCATTGAATCACTACACAATGAAGAAACTTGTTTTTGTAAATCATTTAGATCATATACTCCTTCAACACTAAAATCTTTTTCTTCACTAATGCCAAATATTATAATACCACCACGTTTGTTTGAAAAACTTGAAATAGTATCATAACATTTTTTGGGAAAACCATTTATTGCTGATTTGGCCTCTATTCTATTTGTTTCTGTCTTATATAATTTTAAATATTCTATTATTTCTATAATTTCATTTTCTTGCATATACAACATTCCTTCAATATTAATATTCAAGAAATATTTTGAAATTACTTCTTTTTTAAATAAATTTATTAAAAAAAGATCCTACCACAGTAGAATCTATTCAGCACTTTCATCAACATTAAAATCTTTAAGTTCTCCATTATCTGCTAAAATCTTATTTACTTTATCAGATACTTCAGTTAATTTATTATTACAATCTTTTGCTAATTCCATAGCCTTAGTATATTTATTAATTGCATCATCCAAATTAACTTCTCCAGACTCTAATTCTTTAACAATACTCTCTAATTCTTTTATTTTATCTTCAAAACTTATATCTTTATCTTTTTTCTTATCCATTAATTTTCACTCACCTTTACTACCTTAGAATATATATTACCATCTTTTAGATTAATAACTATATCATCATTATCATTAACATTAGCTATACTAGATACTACTACATTATCTTTCTTAACAATACCATATCCTCTATTTAAAGTACTAATCGGATTTAATACTTCTAACTTTTCAGTTAATCCTAATAAAGCTTGTTCTTTAAACTTATATAACATACTAGGATTAGTTAATATATAAGAATTACTACTCTTAAATAATCTAACCTTATTATTATCAATAACTATATTAATCTCTTTATTTAATTTATCTATTAAATTATCTAATTTTTGTTCTAATATCTCATACATTGCTGTAGGTTTCTTTAATATATAACTATTTGCTACATTATTTATTCTTGTTTGATAATTATTAATAGTATTATTAATAGCTTGATAACTTCTTCCTTTAGCAGTTTCTAAATAATTTAATATTGTACTAGTATCCGGTACTGCTAACTCTGCTGCCGCTGTTGGTGTTGGAGCTCTTAAATCTGCTACAAAATCTGCAATTGTAAAATCTATTTCATGTCCTACCGCACTAATAACCGGTACTCTTGAATTATATATTGCCCTAGCAACTATCTCTTCATTAAATGGCCATAAGTCCTCTAAAGAACCACCACCACGACCAACTATTAAAGTATCTATATCATAAGTATTAGCTAACTCTATCTTCTTAACTATATCTGCTGCAGCATCATTTCCCTGTACTAAAGCCGGAAACAATATAGTTTCACATATAGGATATCTTCTCTTAATAGTTGTTAATATATCTCTAATAGCCGCTCCTGTTGAAGCAGTAACTATTCCAATCTTCTTAGGCATTCTAGGTATTCTTTTTTTATGCTCCGGATTAAATAATCCTTCTTTAGCTAAATCTTTCTTTAACTTCTCAAAAGCAACATATAAATTACCAATACCATCTTCTGCCATATTCTCAACATATATCTGATAAGAACCAGTCTGTTCATAAACACTAATTCTACCTACTACTAAAACCTTCATTCCATCACAAGGCATAAACTTTAAATTACCTGTATGATAAGAAAACATAACCGCATTTAATCTACTAGTTTCATCTTTTAAAGTAAAATAATAATGTCCCCTCGTATGTGCCTTAAAATTAGATATTTCCCCCTTTAAATATACCATTCTTAAATTAGTATCATTTTCAAACTTAGTCTTTAAATATCTATTTAATTCACTAATAGTTATATAGTTATTATTCATTATCTACCCTACTATGATAAACCTTATCAAGAACCCCATTAATCATCTTACAAACACTATCATCAGAATAACTCTTAGCAAGTTCTACTGCTTCATCAATACTAACTAAACTAGGTACATCAGTATATAATAATTCATAGATAGCTATTCTCAAAATAGCTTGATCAGTTAACCCTAATCTATCTATTGTCCAATTCTCTAAATACTTATTAGCACACTCATCTATCTCTTTAATATTCTCTACAACACCATGTACTAAATTAGTAATAAACTTACTCTTAACTTCAGTTTGTGAATCTATTATATTATCTATATCATAATCAATATTATTAGTCTCATACAACTTAATTTGATATAATATTGTCATTGCTTTATATCTTTGTTCATGTCTACTTAATTCCATCTAAATCACCTACCAACTAAATCATAACATAAAATAAACATTTTGTTAACCATAAAACTCTATTTAAAGAAAAAAATATACATCCAAGTTAATTAAATAGACAACCGCTTAAAACTTTAGTACAATGACATTTAGAAATATTTATTTAATTACAGGAGGTAATATATGAATGCCAAAATACTAGAAAAAAATTATATATATGAGAAAATAACAAATAATTTATTTAACCAAATAGAATCCATTATTTCAGAAAATAAAAATAAGATGACATATCAAATCAATACTACATTAGTTAATACATATTTTAATATTGGTAAAATAATAGTAGAAAATGAGCAAAATGGAACTATAAGAGCTGAATACGGCAAAGATATATTAAAAAACTTATCAAAAAAATTAACTACAAAATTCGGCACAGGTTTTAGCAGAAGCAATCTCCAAAACATGAGAATATTTTACACTAAGTATAAAAATTGCCAGCCACTGGCTAGCAATTTAAGTTGGTCGCATTATTGCTATTTAATTTATATCGAAGATAATAACGAAAGAAGTTTCTATGAAAAAGAATGCATTAATTCCAAATGGTCAAAAAGAGAATTGAAAAGACAAATTGATTCTGCATTATTTCAAAGAATATTACTATCAGAAGGAAAAACGAACAAAGAAAAAGTATTAGAATTATCTAAAAAAGGACACACAATAAACAACCCTACTGACATACTAAAAGAACCATATGTATTTGAGTTTTTAGGTATTAAGGAAAATAAACCATTACTTGAAAGCAATTTGGAAAAAAATCTAATAAATCACTTATCTTCCTTTTTAATGGAATTAGGAAAAGGATTTATGTATGTTGGAAATCAAATGAGAATAACACTAGATAACAATACTCACTACTATATAGATCTTGTTTTATATAATAAAATCCCAAGATCTTATGTCTTAATTGACCTAAAAATAGATGACATGAAACCTGAATACGTTGGGCAAATGAACATGTATGTCAATTATTATAACAAAGAAATTAAAGATGATTTTGATAATGAAACGATAGGCATTATTCTATGCAAAGGAAGAAAAAGTATAACAATGGAATATGCTTTAGGTGGTTTATCTAATAACATATTTACATCAACATACACTTATTATATTCCAAATAAAGAAGAATTAATTGCAGAGATAGAAAAAGTATTAAATAAATAATAAATGTACACAGACCATCAATTTTTATTTTATATTTACATTTTACCTAAATATTAAACATATATTATTATATGAAAAGTAAATTTATTAAATCCACTATTATTCTCTTAATAGGAGGCCTATTAACTAAAATATTAAGTATGGTTATTAGAATATTTCTAACTAGAGCTATAACTACTAAAGGAATAGGACTATATATGTTAATCTTACCAACATTTAATCTCTTTATTACTCTATCAACTTTCTCATTACCAATATCTATATCTAAACTAATAAGTGAAAATAAAAAAAGAAGTAAAAATATTATTCTATCTATTATCCCTATATCTTTACTATATAATTTTATATTAATGTTTATATTAATTATTATTAGTCCCTTAATTAGTAAATACCTACTTAATAATACTACTCTATACTATCCTGTTATGGCGATATCTTTAACCTTACCATTTATTTGTATTTCTAATATTATTAAAGGATACTTCTTTGGCAAAGAAAAAATGTTTCCCTATACCATGTCTAATATTATCGAACAAATAGTAAGATTAATACTAACTATAACTCTTATTCCTAAACTAATGATTATTAATTTAACCATTGCTATTGTTGGAGTAGTCCTTATAAATATTGTAAGTGAATTATCTTCTACTATTACTATGATGTTATTTATCCCTAAAGTAATAGACCTAAAAGTAGAAGACTTTAAATATAATAAAGGTATATTTCGAGAAATATTAAACGTAAGTATTCCAACAACTGGTAGTCGATTAATAGGCTCAATTACCTACTTTCTAGAACCCATTATCTTAACATTTGTCCTCTTACAAGTAGGATATACTAATGACTTTATAACTAATCAATATGGTATTATTAATGGTTATGTTTATCCTATATTATTATTACCATCATTCTTTACCATGGCTATATCTAATGCCCTCCTACCTGTTATGTCCAATAACTATAATAACAATAGAAAATCATATGCTAAAAATAAACTAAAACAAGCCATTATTATTTCTCTCTTAGTAGGAGTACCTGCTACAATTATCTTAATGATATTTCCTGAATTTTTTCTAAAATTAATCTATAATACTACTCTAGGAAGTAATTATATCAGAATAGTTGCCCCTGTATTTATCTTACACTATATTCAAGCACCCCTAACAATAACTCTCCAAGCAATAGGTAAATCAAAGATTGCCATGAAAGGTACACTATATGGTTCAATCATAAGAACAATTCTCTTATTTACTACTAGTTATTTAAAAATAGGTATCTGGGGTTTAATAATTGCTACAACCTCAAATATTATTTATATAACCTTACAGCACCTTTATTATGTTAAAAAATATATATAACAAAAAAAGTATTACTTTAAATACTTTTTTAATATATTATGTAATTTATTACTATCCATAGGTTTCATTATATAACCTAAATTATAAGTCTTATATTTACTCTCTAAATCATTACCACTAGTTAACATAACTACTACATTAGGACTATATCCTGCCATTCTCTTAATCTTATTACTAATATCAGGATTGCCAATAAGATTAGCATCTAACCAATAAAACTCTGAACTATCAGGCATCATATCATCTAGTAATACCATATCATAATGATTATCACCATATAACAAATTAGTAAACTCTATATAATCATAAGCTACTGTTATATTAATATGATAAGGCTCTAATAAAAGTATTAAATTATTTATCTTATCTTTATTATCATCTACTAATAGAATATTCTTACTAGATAAGTCAAAATACTCCACTTTTCTATTTCTTTTAGATATCTCTACTTCTTGATAATTCTTCTCTATTCTTTGATTAATTGTTAAACAAAACTCTAACTTACCATCAACATTATTAATAGTAAACTTTATTTTTTGTAATTCTACTAACTTCTTTAAAACATTATACTCTAACCCACTTAATACTTTATCATAATCTTCTATCTTATCTAAACCTTTTGTATTATCTATAATCATCGTAAACTTCATCCTAGATACTACGCCAAGTTCATATACATCAAGTTTTAATAAAATATCTTTAACTTCAAAGTTAGCCATAATAGTACTATATAAACTAATTAAAGTTTCTTTAATCTTTTCATCATCCCCGCTTAAAACAGGGTGAATATTATTATCAAAGTCATAAGTAAATTTAACTTTATCATTAGTAGCCTTAATATCAAATAACTCTCTAATTTCCCCAAATAATTCTTTAGTATCATACTTATATTTCTTTAATGGATACTTACCACTTTCTATCTTAGATAACTCTATACTACTCTTAATCTCATTAACAAGATTAACTGAATATTTCTGTACCTCTTCTTTATCTCTAATAAATTCATCATCACTATTATAATGTTTATTACCAAATTGTAATAACTTAGTAAGTGAAGCATCAATACTAGATGATAAATTATTCATACTATTAACTGTTGCATCTTTTTCTCTTTCTAATAAATCATTAGTAGTAGTTAATTCTTTAATTAATTTAACATCAGGATTCTCAATCGTAAAATACATAAGAAATATTACCAAAGTCTCTATAGGTGTTGTTAATAGCATATATGGATACTTCATCTGTATTGCTCCACCAATTCCCGCTAAAATAAGAAATATAAAAATAGGTAAATATTGTTTCATACTAATATTTTTAATTTTCCAAACAATAATTATAAGCCAAATACTCATAACAACTACTAATGTTTTCTCAAGAAAATCAACTGAAGCACCATAAGAATAAACATAAGTACCATCATTATAATATTCCATAGGTAAAAATATTTCTATAGCTGATAATACAAAGAATAATACTATACACACACACTTTACAATATAGAAAAACTTACTATTTTCTAAATCACTATTCTTCTCATTAAAAGCAACTACAAAAACATAGTAAGTATATATCATTAAAAATAATAAATAATAAATAAGTAATGCCTTTGTAATCACTATATTAATAAGGGGAATCTTATCCATATGCATAACGGTATAAAAACACCCTAATTCAATTAGTAATCCAAAGACATTAGATACTAATAAGCACTTAAATATTCTATTTTCTAAATTAGAAATATGTTCTTTCATAAAATAAAATATATTTAAAAGTACAACATAAACAAGACTTGTAATTTGAAGTAATATTAAACTCATTTCCTAGCACCTCTTATATTACAAGTATATCATATATTTTATTTTTGGAAAAGTCTTTTTTTCTTTTTTGTATTATTAACAGCATTATTGTTCTGATACATTTTTTCAAGTTCAATAAGGTTAGGTTTTTTACTAGCATTAAGTGGCATTTCATCAATAAATACTACATCACTAGGTACCATATATTCAGGAATACTAACCATGCAGTTATCAATAATTTGACGTTTTAAATCTTCATCAGCTACAATACCATCTTTAACAACAACATAAGCAATAGCTGTATTTTCTACTTTAGCATCAGGTACAGTAATTACTTCACAATTTTTAACAAAATCAAGTGTAGCAATACTTCTCTTAGTTCTTTCAGGAATTAACTTTGTCGGATTACCTTTAGCATCAAATGTTAATACCATTCTTCTAAGTCTACCATCTAAGAAAATCTCTCCTTGTTCATTATAATGAAGTATATCTTCACTATTATACCAAACAACACCATTCTCATCTTTAACTAAATTATGATTAGTAGCTTCTTCATCATTATGATAACCATTCATTCTAGCAGCTGAATACATATAACCAACACCAGATTCATTAGGTCCTAATTCTTTACCAGTATCAACATCTAATACTTTAAGAATATTACCAACACATGGTTTACCCATACTACCTAAACTAGCTCCATTATAATAACAATATGCAAATGACCCAATTAACTCATTAGCGCCATATCCTTGAACTACCTCTGCAGTTCCACCATTTCTTCTAATATACTCATCAGCACCTAACTTAACACTATCTTTAAGTTCAGCACCACCAGTAACTATAATCTTCCATCTAGAACAATCCATCTTCTTATTCATCTCTGTCATCTTTTGAATATATGGTGGAATAGTTAACCAATGATTAAATCTATAAAAGTTATTTCTATTAACAATAGTCTTAGGATTAAATAATGGATCTAAAGCAAGTGCTACACCTAAACTTAATGGTTCATGTATCATATTAATTAATGAATAATATAACCATGTTGGGAATGTTGAAAACATAACATCATCAGGTTCAAATCTATTAAGTTCTGTCATACCCATAATTTGTACCATTGAGTCCAATCTATCCCAAGAAGCCTTAACAGCCTTACAATTTCCTGTTGAACCACTAGTATATGCCACTGCGGCAATATGATCAGTATTATATCTAGCTTCTTCTACTTCTTTAGTACTATTTCTACCAAGATCTATTACTTCATCAAAACAAAAAACATTCTCTCCATCATATAGCTTCTTATTACAACCCTTTAATTTTTCAATTAAACCATATTTGGCTTTAGACATTGTACAAGCATTAAAACCTCTAGGTATACTATCTATTAAAGAAGTAGTAATAACCTTCTCTACCCCAATTTCTTTTAAAGCATCTTGCATATCTTTAGAATAAAATATATCATTAGCTACAAAAAACTTTGAATTAAAATTAGATAATTCTCTCTTAACTTCTGAAGGATTACTAGCCGCATTAACTAAATGCATAGTAGCGCCTATTTTATCTAAAGCATAAACAGCCGCAATAGCATAAGGAGTACCAAGTAAACTCATGGTAACTACATCATCATACTTAACACCTAATTCACTAAATCCTTTAGCCATATTATCTATTAAAGTTAAAAACTCTCTAAAAGTATATTCTCTACCAAAGTATAATATTGCTTTAGCATCTGGTTTAGATAGTGCTACATCTTTAAATCTTTCATACATTGTCTTATGTTCTAAGATTTTCTCCATCTCTCCAGCATTCTTAATTTGCATTACTCTTTCTTTTAAATTAACAAAATATTCTTTACTAAATTTTTCCATTCTATAACCTCATCCCTTCTATATACCTAAAAAATAGGTAATTTTCACTTCTTGGCAAGTATTTTACCACAAAATTTTAAAAAATGATATACCATTCATCCCACTTTTTACTTTTTTTCATTATCTATGTACTCTAAAATAGCTTTTTCATTTTTTAATATTTCGTCCATCTTTCGATGTAATTCTTCCAAAATTAACTCGTTCTTAAGTGTTGTCTTATACTCATTATTACTCTTAATCTTCTCTTTTTTAGCTTCTCTATTCTGACTCATCATAATTATTGGTGCTTGAATAGCAGATATACAAGATAAAACTAAATTAAGTAAAATAAATGGATATGGATCAACTGCTTGCATAGCTATTACATTTAATACTATCCAAAATATTAAAAACAAAACAAATATTATTATAAATGTCCATGAACCTGCTACCTCAGCTAACTTATCAGACACTTTCTCTCCAATTGTCCTATTCTCTTCCTTATCAACATTAATAGCAATAGGTTCATTTATCAACATATCAAATAATTCATCAAAATTATCCATTGTATCATTATCTGTCTTATTTAAAATCATCTTAACTAATTTCTCTTTATTCATCTTTCCCATCTTTACCACGACCTTACTACCTAATTATAACATAAATCCTAGTTAACAATAAACATTAACTAGGATATTTTTACTTATTTTTTCTTATCAATAACTATAACACTCTTATTAGAAAAATCAATATTCTTAATAACCTTATTAACTTCTTCTAAACTAATAGAGTTTATCACACCAATAATATTATCTTCAATATGATTATCAAATATAATATTATCTACTATCATTTCATTAACCATCTCAATATTCTCATAACTAAATATTTCATTACTAATTAATACTTTTTTCTTTCTCTTTAAGTCCTCTTCAGTAATATGAATATTATTTATTTCTTTATCAATCTCTTTAATTAATTCTTCATACTTCTCTGATTCTCCAATTAAAGAAATAATAAAATGCGTATCACAATTTAATAAATTATATCCAAGTGTATTAGCTATAATACCTTTCTTCTTTAACCTACTATCAAATATCGAAGTATCAGAAAATATAATATTAAATATCAAGAATAATATAACATTAAGTTTTCTAGTTTCCATATCAAAATCTTCAACATTAATTTTAATATTATAAGCTAACTTTGGTATATCCGTATTTATCTTTATAACTTCATACTTCTTAACAACACTATCTTTTTCAAAGACTTCCGGTCTCTTAACAGCATCCCTCTTGTCATATTCTTTACTATCCATCTTCTTCTTAATAACTTCTAAAACTTTATCTTTATCAAAAGAACCGGCAATAACTAAAAACATATTACTAGGATGATAAAAAGTATTATAACAAGTCTCTAAGTCTTCCTTAGTAATACTATTAACTTCTTTCTTTGTGCCGATAATTGACTCTTTAAAAGAATTACTATGTAAGGTATTCTCTCTAATCTTATCATATAGAATATCCATTGGTCTATCATCACACATATTTATCTCTTGAGTAATTATTCCTTTTTCTGACTCAACATTCTCCTCAGTTAAATTAATACTACCAACAAAATCTAATAAATATTCGATATTCTCTTCTAAATTATCCGGTCCTGAAAATAAATATGTTGTATTTTTAAAAGTTGTATAAGCATTAGTAAGTGCCCCACTTTTAGCATAAAACTCTTCCGGTTGAGGATCTTTCTCTTGAACAAATACTTTATGTTCCAAAAAGTGTGCTATTCCATTAGGAAACTTCTTCATCTTATTACTATTATATGGAACAAATTCATTATATACTGAACCATATCTTGTTGTATATGTTACATAATTATTATGAAAATTATCTTTAGTATATAAATATACATCTAACCCATTTTTTAACTTTTCATAATATATTACTTCATCAATCTTCTTAATTCTAATCTCCTTCATGTTGTCCCTCCAATACATATACTGCATTTGGTTTTACTTTCTTAGATAAAGAAATAATATCATCTCTTGTTATCTTTTCAATATTTCTTATTCTTACATCAGCATCCTCTGAATTAACTAACACTTTTGCCAAATAATTATTAATAATACCCACTGGATAATCAAAACTTGTTGTTATGCCACTAATAATGGCCTTTTTAGAAGCCTCTAGTAATTCATCATCAAACTTTCCTTTACTAATATCTACTAAACTCTTTCTTACAAGTTTTAAAACAGCCTCATCATTACCTGGTTCAACTCCAGCATAGATAAATAATATATTATCATAAGCCTTATGTGAAGAATTAACATAATAAGCATAAGAATTCTTACCTCTTACTGTATCAAACAATATTGAATTAGAAGAACCACCTAACATCTCATTATAAACAAGTAAAACATACTTTCTCTCAAAATCAGTTAACCCATTTAATGAACATAACATAGTAAATTGACTCTGATTAGCATCCTCTATATCTTTGTATTTCTTTATTCTTTTAGCAGGTTCTAGCTCTTTAACTAAAATATCAACTCTCTTAGGATGAAACATATAAGCCTTAAAATTATCTTTAAAAATATTCTTTATTTTATCCCCATCTACATCTCCTACTACAAAAATATCAATAATACTATTATTAATAATATCTTTATAATAAGTATATAAATTCTCACTATCTATCTCATCAAGTTCTTCAATATATCCATAAGGATTATATGAATAAGGTTTATCAGGATACTTAGAAAATAAATTAAATAAAGCATACTTTAACTTATTATCTTTTATACTATGAATATTCTTAGCCAACTTATTCTTACTCTTTTTTAAATCTTCATCATTAAACTTACCATTCTTAACATTAGGATTAAAAATAACATCTAATAAAAACTTTATTGATTCTTCATTCATCTTATTTTCTGTATATATCTCATTTAAAAACCTTGTTCTAAAAGATAAAACATTATCATTACCTATCCTAATATTAGATGAAGATAACTTTAAATCATAAAGATTCTCTGTCTCTTTAACTAACTCTATTTCAGATGGATAATTATATGAAGAAGAAAGTAACATATCTTTTAATATATTAGTCTTTGTAATACTTTTAGCATTAACACTATATCTAAAATCCACCTCAACAGTAATTGTCTTAAACTTATTAGTATTAATAATATGTAAGTTATATGCATTCATATCATAATTTGTATATTTCATATCTTCCTCCTAGTTATTATTGTGGCTACTTTTTATAATTTTAAACAACTTTCTAAGGATAAGATAATCATATCATTAAGATTCTTCTCTCTCTCTTCACTATTCATCTTATCAGTAAAGCAAAAAGAATCAGATACTGTAAGAATTGCTGTTACATTCTTACCTAATACTCTAGCATTATTAAATAAACTAAAAGTCTCCATCTCTACACCTAAAACATTATGTTCTCTAACCTTCTGTTTATAATCATTATTTTTTTCATAAAAAACATCAGATGAATAAATTCTACCATCAACTAATTTCATATTAATATCATGACTAGTCTTAGTAATAACATCATTTAAATAATTAGAAGAAGCAATAACACTATCTTTATAATCATCTAAAATACGTCCATACATTGAATCACTATAAGATTCTTTAACTAAAATAACATCGCCTAACTTTAAATCAGGATTATAAGCTCCACAAGAACCTATTCTAATAATATAATCTACATCATATTCATTTAATAATTCATAAGAATATATTCCCATACTTGGATTACCCATTCCTGATGGAAATACAGTTACTCTTTTATTTTTATAATAACCAGTATATGCTGTCATTCCTCTAACATTATTAACTAACTTAACATCAGTTAAAAACTTATCTGCCATATATTGCGCCCTTTTAGGATCCCCTGGCATTAACACAATATTAGCTATATCTTCTTTCTTACTTTCAATATGCACTGTTGCCATATTTATCACTACCTTTCATTAAAATTATACTATACTTTATTATTAAAATAAAGAAAAAGAAGCATAGTATACACTATTACTCCTCATTATTATTCTCTAACTTAACTAATACTTCACGAGGTTTTGAACCATTTTGTGGTCCTATTATTCCTCTTTCTTCTAATAAATCAATAATTCTAGCTGCTCTATTATATCCTAAACGATACTTTCTTTGAATTAATGAAGCACTAATCTTACCTGTTCTAACAGCAAAATCAACTATTTCATTATATAGTGGATCATCATATTCATCACTAGATTCATAGTTATCATCTCCTGCTGACCCACTACTAGATGAACTACCACGATCAATAGTCAATGATTCATCATAAATAGCCTTCTGCTGACTAATAGTATAATCAACTATTGCTTGTATTTCTTCATCAGATACATAAGCACCTTGAATACGAGTTGGACTATTAGCTCCCATTGGTAAGAATAACATATCACCTTTACCTAATAGTTTTTCTGCACCACCAGCATCTAGTATTGTACGAGAATCAATTTGTGATGAAACCGCAAAAGATATACGAGATGGAATATTAGCCTTAACAACACCAGTAATTACATCAGTTGAAGGTCTTTGTGTTGCAACAATTAAATGAATACCAGCTGCACGAGCCATTTGTGTAATTCTCATAATAGAGTCCTCAACCTCTTTAGCCGCTACTAACATCAAATCAGCTAATTCATCAATAATAACAACTATATATGGTAATCTCTGATACTCAGGATTCTTTTCACAAAATTCATTATATGAAGTTATATTTTTATTCTTAGTAGCTTCAAACAAATCATATCTTCTTTCCATTTCTACAACAATATTCTTTAAAGCAATTGAAGCCTTTTTCGCATCCGTTACAACCGGTGTAAGTAGATGTGGAACTCCATTATACATTGAAAACTCAACCTTTTTAGGATCCACTAACACTAGCTTTAACTCACTAGGTTTAGTACGCATAAGCATTGAAGCAATAATACAATTTATACATACTGATTTACCACTACCAGTTGAACCTGCTACTAGCATATGAGGAGTTGTATTAATTTCACAATATCTAACCTTACCCATAATATCTTTACCAAGACCTACTGAAAGTAATGTCTTATCAGTTATTGCAGGCATATTAGAAAATACTTCTCTAAAACTAACCGGAGCATTAACCTTATTAGGAAGTTCTATACCAATAGTATTCTTCCCTGGAATAGGTGCTTGAATTCTAACATCCTTAGCAGCTAAAGCAAGTGCTATTTCTCTTTGAATAGATAATAACTTACTAACCTTTGTCCCAGCTTTTAACTCTAATTCATATTGAGTAACTGTAGGACCAATATTAACCTGCACTATCTTACCTGATATATCAAAAACCTTCAGTATTTCTTCTAACTTACTAATACAATTTTTAGCATTCACTTCATTTTCTCTACTACTAACATTCTTACTTGCTTTAAGCAAAGAAATAGGAGGTAATTTATAATCAGTATTAATTGGTACTTCCATCTCATTACTAGGAGGTAATACTACATCATCATTCTTAACAATAGGTACTTCCTTATTACTATTACTACTAACTTCACTATCTTTAACCTTTGTAAGTTCATCTACTGAAGATATAACTATTCTCTTATCTTCCTTAACCTCATCAGGTTCATTCTTAACACTATCTCCACTAGATATTGGAACTTCACTCTTCTTCTCTTTTTTCATCTTAAGTTTAATCTTAGATAATAACTTAGCAATTGAAGTATTAAAGAATAATACTACTCCAATAATAACCATTGTAACTAAAACAATATATACTCCATCTTTAAAAGATATATAAAATAAATAACCAAATAGTGCTCCTATCATACCACCACCACAATTATCTATCATATCCGTATTCTTAAATGTCTTCATAATATTATCTAATGTTTCAGTAATAATTTCTTGTCCTTGTAATTCATTAACATACTTCATATGTAAAAGTACTAACAAAGCAATAACTAATACATATAACCCTATCATCCTACTATTTATTAAATCAGGAATCTTTCTTTTTAAAATAAGATAAACCCCAATACCTAATAAAAATACTAAAAACAAAGGATAAATAACCCCCACTAAAAAAACAGCAAATGATCTAATAAAATTCCCAGCTGGACCATATCCCCCAATTCCAATTATCGAAAACAAAATTAGTAATACTCCTACTACCTCATTACTATATTCAAATTTAGCACCATCTTTTTGTTTCTTTTGTTTCTTTTTTGCCATAATCATTCACTTCCTACCATAAAAATTATATCAAATTACTAATTAAAAGTAAATATTACCCCTTATTATAATTAGCAATATTCTTATTAATTATAAATAACTCTATTCCTAATCCTTTATCTATCTTCCCAGTCTTAATACCACTATCAAGATCAAATAAATAAGATAAATAATTAGCTAACTCTTCTTTAGTATAACTATATATTTTAGGAATAGTCTTCTGTACTCTAAATGGATGAGCATCTATTTCTTTACTGATTCCATTGGCATCCATTCCTTTATCATATAAAGTCTTTACTTGTAATAAAAATCTAAATTGATTAGCTAGTAAAGTGATAATAGATAATTCATCATACCCATTATTAATAAACTTACGATATAAACTAAGTGCTCTATCAGTATTTCCAACAATAACTGCTTCTGAAAGTAAATATATCTCTTCTTCTATATTATCTATAGTAATCTCATTAACATCATTTCTATTAATTATTTTATCATCACTTTTATATAAAAATATCTTATCTACCTCATTAGTAGCATTATCAATATTATTACCCACTCTACTAATAAAATAATCTAAAGTAGTACTATCTATCTTATATCCATTACTCTGTATATAATTCTTTAAATAAGTCTTAATATAACCCTTATTATCACTAACATTAATAACTTCTCCAATAGTACTTAACTTCTTATATAACTTCTTTCTACTATCTACCTTATCACCATTAACTACTAATACTAAATAATTATCTCTATTATAATTATCTAAATATTTAAGTAAATCACTATCATCTATTTGAAAACTAAAATTATCACATACTATTAGTTTATTCTTTTCAAACATTCCTACCATTGATAAATCATCTATAACATCTCTTAAAAGAAAATCATCAAGATTATATCTTATCTCTTCTTTAATACCTAATTTATCTTTTATATCATTAATATATTTATTAGTAATACCTAAATCATTACCATATATTAAATAAAAATTCTTCATCCTACCACTACTCTTCTTCTACACACTCATATCCATTACTCTTATAGTATCCTACTACTTCATCATAAGATGTCATTAACTCATAATTTTCTATTGTTTTACCACTACTAGTATAAGTAAATATTAATTCATTATCATTAAACTTATAATCATCCATCTTATTTTCAGCCCATAAATTAGTATACTTAAAACTATTATAATCACTCTTATTATAAAACTGATAACTAACATCATGACTTAAATATCTTAATTCTTTCTTTTGATTAAACTCTAAATATAACTTATCACTATATTTATATTCTTCTGATTTTATACCATCATTTATCGTACAAAGAACCTTATCATATTGTTTCAAATACTTATCTTTATTAAAATAAATATATATTGAACCCGCTAAAAGAAAAAGAAAAATAATAAGCATAAAATATAAAAAGCCTAATGATTCATTATTCTCTTCTTCACTAGCATCCACTACTTCTTTAGGAATAGTTAATTCATCTAACTTAACTAAAAGATCATTCCCAACATTTTTATCATTATTTGAAATAATTTCTACCTCAGTCATATTACTAATATCAATCGCACTATATTCATTATCATTAACATTATTAATAATTTTATTAACATAATCAAAAATAATATTCTCTTTATCCTGTTTAACATCAAAAATAACTATTGTATTACCTTTAATATAAACTGTGCCATAACATAAAATACCACTCTGATAATCATTATTATCAGCATATATTATATAATTATCACTATATTTGACATGAGTAAAACAAGCAAATACTGAAACTTCTTTTGCTTTCTTATTAAAAGCCGCATTTATATCTTTTACTTTAAGTATCTTCCCTATCACATTTACCCACTCCAATTATATTTCTTCTACTTAATAATATCACAAAAACTAATTATAGACAAGCATATCATCATAAAAAAACATGCTCTTTTCTAAGCACATTTTTCTCTACTATTCCTCATATCTAACTTCGCTCATATAATTAAAACCACTTATAAATGAATCATCCGAATAATCTCTAACTCTATTAGTCATTACATCATTTATTGGTATTATAGTATAATCTTTAAGTATTACATACTTATAAGTAAATGTTAAAACATCATCATAATATTTAGTTAATAGATTAATCTTTACTGTAGTAGTAATTGTCTTATTTAAATCAGTATCAAAATAACTCATTAATTCATAAAAACCTTTATCAGTCTTTACTATTCTCTCATTATATATTCTAATAACTTTTTCTCCTTCATAATTACCACTAACCTTATCAATAGTGGGATACTTATCATTAGAATTATATAATAATCTATATATAATATTATCTTTAACATAAACATAATTAGACATAAAATCATAATCTATTTTCTTACCAAGATATTCCGTAGAATATTCCCACTTTAAATAATCACTAAGTTTATAATCAGCATTTAAATACATATCATAACTATCTCTAACTTTATTATCCATATTATTATCATGTAATGTATATAAAGTATCTTTATCATCAAAGAACGCTATATCAGCACCCCAACTAGGTCTAATATTCATAACTTTAATATTACTAGGTATATCATATACTTTCTTATATTCAAAATTACCACTATCTAATAAACTAGGATTAAATATATAAATAGCATTATTACTTATAAAAGCATATTTATTAAAACAAGTATCTTCATTTAATATATCCCCATTAGTAACCTTATTATAAGCATAATCCTTATCTTTTTTAGTATTCTCCTTAGCTTCATCAACTAATGTTTTAGAACTAATAACCCCATTCTTATTTAACACAAATATCAATAAAATAATTACCCCGATAACTATAATACCAATACCTACATATAATACTTTCCTATTTTTCATACCTCACCTATTTTTCGATATAGCCGCTTGTCTTTTGCGTGTACATATCATCAGTTACCATTTTATATCTCTTACCATCATAGTCATCAGTAAACCCATTATAAGCTTTATAAATATCTCCTGTTTCAGTATCATATACTCTTTCATAACCAAGTATTGCATCGCTTTGTTTTTGACTCATAATATCATAAGACTTATTTCTCTTCTCCCATGAATCCATAATATCATCACTTATTTGATTACCTATTGCTCTAATTTGCTCAAAATTTTTCATAACAGCATCCTGCCCACTATTAAAGCCATTAATAAAAGTATCACTAAACTCTAAAGAGGAAACAATAGTCCTTAATGTATCCTGCCAATCAATAAATTCATCTTTTGGCGTAGTAACAAAAATTGCATCATAAACATTTAAATATTGTATATCTATCTGCTTTCCTGAAATTATATTCTCATAAACATAATATGTTCCAACATCATAAACATAAGCCGTAAATAATCCTTCACCTTCTTTACCATTCTCATCCTTAAATGATGCTCTTAAAGTATCTCCCCCTAGACTACCTTTGCCTAGATTTTCACTCACAGTAAAATTATTTAATACTGGAAAAGTAAATGCAGTTGTATTATTTAAAGTACCTAAATCATTAAATATTTTATAAAAGCCCTCAGTATCTTTAGTAGCAATTACACTTGCCTTAGCAAATATATTGTTTGGATAATACTTTTGTTGCCATGCTTTAGCTTCTTCTGACTTATTATATCCCTCAGTCTTTAAATTAAAGAAAAATTGATAAAGAGGATTTTCTGGATTATACATCTTAATCGTATAATGGATATAATCTCCCAGTGTATCTACTTTCCAACCTACCGGCTTCTTTATAGAAAAGTTCCCATTATTATAGTCTTCTAAAACTACTTCACTAGCACTATTCTTAACAATCTTAACGCCTGTATTCAAACCAATACCTCCACCATCAATAACTTTAATAATATCACAAGATACTCCTACTAAAACTAATACACCTACTACTATTAAAGTAATAAATAATGGCTTATTGGCTTTCAATTTAACTAATTTATCTTTTAAATTTTTCATACTTCACTCCTTTTCATTAACTAATTATAGTATACTCTGCCAACTAATATATATCAATTAATTTGCCAGATAAAACAATGTTTCTAATGACAAGTCCAATCTAAATATAGTATAATTAAAACGAGGTGAAAACACATGACATTTAAAGATACATTTAATAAACTATTAAAAGAACTAAATTGTACATCACGAAAACTATCTATAAGCTCAGGCATTTCAGAATCAGTAATAAGTAGATATCGTAGTGGTGAAAGAACTCCTAAAAAAGATAGTACCCAAATTAATAAACTAATAGATACTTTATATAATATTTCCAACGAACAAGAACTAAAATATACTAAAGAAGATATTAAGAATATACTATTAAGCACTCTACAAGAAGATAATTCTTTTGATTATGAAACATTAAGTAAAAACTTAAATAACTTAATTATCACTCTTAATATAAATATAAATGATTTATCTAAATATATAGTCTTTGATTCATCACATATATCAAGAATTAGATATGGTAAAACTAAACCATCTGATCCTATCTCGTTTTCTAATAAAATAGCTAACTATATTGTATTAAAATATAATGACTCCGATAACATAAAAAGACTATCCTTACTAATAAATAATAATATTACTAGTAATACTCTATTTGACCAAATATTTACTTATCTAACAAGTAATAATAACTCTAATAATAACGAAGATAATCACATTAATGACTTCTTAAATAATTTAAATAATTTTGATTTAAATGACTATATAAAAGCCATAAAATTTGATCAATTAAAAGTACCCACTATCCCATTTTACAAAGCTAAAACTAAGAATTATTATGAACTAGAAGAAATGAAACAAGCTGAAATTGATTTCTTAAAAGCTACAGTTCTATCTAAATCAAAAGAAGATATCTTTATGTGCTCTGACATGCCAATGGAAGATATGGCTAAAGACATTGAATTTGGTAAAAAATGGATGTTTGGTATTGCCATGTGTTTAAAAAAAGGTCTTCACTTAAATATCATTCATAATCTTGATCGCCCATTTAATGAAATGATGCTAGGACTTGAAAGTTGGATTCCTATATATATGACTGGTCAAGTATCACCATATTACTTTAAAGAATCTAAAAATAATATCTATGGCCACCTAAATTATACTTCAGGTAATTATGCTTTATATGGTGAATGTATCAAAGGTTATCATGATAAAGGAAAATATTATCTTACAAGTAATTCTAAAGAAATAGAATACTATAAAAATAAAACTAACTATTTACTTAAAAAAGCTACTCCCTTAATGGAAATATATACTGAAAAGGATAAAGACTTATATCAAACTTTCTTACTAAATGATAGTAAAATAAAAAGTAATCGTCAAAGAACTCTAAATACTCTACCATTGTTTACTATTAATGATAAACTACTAGATAAAATATTAAAAAGAAATAAAATAAGTAAAGAAGATATTATTAAAATTAAAAAATATAAACAAGACGAAGAAAACTATGTTAATAATATTCTAAAGAATAATATAATTACTGATACTATCTATAACTATGAAAATGAAGAGTGTGTATAAAAATCTGTGTAAATGATATCTATCCATGATTAGAGGTAAGT
>ERZ827168.2406-NODE-2406-length-21846-cov-9.547749_pt1 | contig 21846 bp, 29 predicted proteins | sample MGYA00519868_ERZ827168 | MGnify/ENA primary metagenome ERZ827168 (study PRJEB31778, sample SAMEA3449271) | human gut metagenome | biome: human gut; feature: human-associated habitat; material: faeces | place: United Kingdom | collected 2010/2012 ...
AGAGTGGCTGTTTTTTTGTGCCGTCAAAAAAGAGATGCAGCAAACCGCCGGACGTCAAAGCGCCCCACACGATAGCCAGACTGCATCCCTTTCTGACACCAGTATAGCGCAAAGCAACGCCAGCGTCAACCTATTCAGCGTCAGGCTTGCGCCGCCATTCTTCTTCCGTCATGTTCAGATCGGCGCGGAGCAGCTCGCCCACAAGGCCATTGACGGACAGGCCTTTGCTTTGCGCGTGGGCGGTTATATCAGCCTTGCGACCTTTTGGAATGACAATCTCCACTCGGTCATAGGTTTTTTGATTATACCGATTCTTTGCGGTCGATGATGTTTTACCCATTGAGTCGTCTCCTTTTTCTATATTATACTAGATTTTGCATCATTGCGGAAGTATGCAATCTGCACATAATTCCGTAAGTATGTTTGTCTGGTATTACGGTTTGCATCATTACGGAAGTATGCTATACTGTGAGTGTCAAGAGGGACAGCGCCCAGGTGCTATGAGTGAGACGCAACCGCGACACGACGAGCGCACAGGAGCCAGGGCACGAGCCGGGGCAGTTCCTCCAGCATTTGAAAGGAGCATGATTCTATGAGCAACGAGACCATCGCCGCAAAGGCCGCCGAGCTGTTCGGCATCCGTCGGGAGATCGAGGAATTGAGCGCCGTCAAGGCCGCGCTGGAGGACGAGCTGAAGCTCGCCATGGCGGAGCGGGGCGCGGAGGAGATGACCGCAGGAGCGCATCGCCTTTCCTGGAAGGTCGTCACCTCTATCCGCATCGACACGGCCGCTCTCAAGCGCACCCTGCCGGAGATCGCCGCCCGGTTCACGAAGGAGAGCCGCGCGTGCCGCTTCACCATCAACTAAAAGAGCGCTGAGGTCTCGCACACCTCAACGCCCTGCCACCACGAAAAGGGGGGACGGTTCATTCTACCACAGAAGGCCGTCCCCCGTCAAAGGAGGAACACACCATGACTTTTCAGAACGAACGCGCGGAAATCATCGCGATTGCAGAGATGCTGACCGACGGCGAAGACATCTATTTTCTGCTCGGAGCGGCGCGGGGACTGCTCAAGCTGGAAGCCAAGAAGGAGAAAGCACAATAAGCGAAGGAGGAACACGTCATGCCAGATGAACGCCTGAAATTGTACAAGCAGCAGCGCAAGGAGATTCGGGACATTCTCCGAACGCTGACCGATGGCGAACATATTTACTACTTGCTCGGCTCAGCGAAAGCGATGAAAGAGCTGGAGGAAGAAGCCAAGCAGAAAACCAAATAAGCGAAGGGGACGACGCACACGCGCCGCCCCCGCTTTTTGCCTTTGTCAGAATTTCTTGCAGCAGTTATGAACGAACGCCATGATTCGCGGAATATCCGCGTCGATGCACTGCGAAATGTCGTCCACGAGGCAATCCACCATATCGTCCCGGTTGTGGAAATCATCCTCGCAGCTTGACACGTACCGCGCCACATCCAGCAGGCTGTCGATATGTTCCTCTTCTTTCATGCCGATGACCAGCGCCATCAGCTCCTTACGCTTTTCTTCCATGTTCAAAACTCCCTTCGATAGTTATTCAGCTCTGCGTCTTTTCTTTTATAAGGGAAAGAAACCCCTCCAGCGGCATACACACGAGCCACGGCTTGCGGTTCGACCTGTAGGCCACCAGCGGCAGCGCGCGCCCGTCTGCGTCCCGCTGTGCCTGCTCCATGAACGGGTAGAGCGTCAGCCGCTCGGTGCGCTTCACCTCACAATGGAACGCCCTGCCGCCCGCAAGCAGCCGCACGTCCGGGTTGTCCCTGCCGCCGGTATACCGCTGATCGTTGCGCCACACCGTCAAGCCCTGCGCCTCCAGCAGGTGCAGAAACTCAAGCTCCCCGGCATTTCCTTTTCGTTTACTGTTCACGCGACCCCTCCAGTGCCAATCGTTCCAGCTCCAGCCAAGCCGCACAAAGCAGATCGACCGTAAGCTCATCTGCGCCCTCGCAGACCTTCCCCAAATCCTCGTTCACGCCATTCCAGTATTCAGCCGCCATAGACGGCGGGAAGTGCGCCTGAAAGAAGTCAAACGCGATGCGGAATCCCTTCCTGCCCGCCTTGAAGGCCTCCTGTAGGCGAAGACAGGCCGCCGCCCGCGCCTTATCCGTCCGCAGGATGGCAAGCGCCGCGTCCGCCTCGGGCGACGGCTTGCCGCGAATGTGGATGTTCCCATCCGCCCGGAGCGTCAGCGTGTAGCCCAGTTTTTCGAGCGTCTCCAATGCTCGTGTCAAAGGATTTCCCCCCTCTCCTGCATCAGCTCGGGATGCAGGTAAATATATTTCACCGGCCGCCCGCCGCCCTTTACCTCGTCGCGCTGAATATAACCGCGCGCTTCCAACTCGCAGAGCGCCCGCTCGAATGCATCCTTGTCAAAGCCCTGCCGCTTGCGCAGCGTGTCCGTCAACACACGCTCGAGAACGCAGCCCTCGCCGCGCTTTTGCAGCAGCGTCAGGACTTCCTGCGCCTGCCTGTTGACCGTGTTCTGCTCGCCGTAGAGCCGGAGCATATGCTCGGCAAACCATCGCGCAAGCATCACCGCGTCGCGCATCCTCGCCGCACTGATAATCTTCTCATCCGCCCAGGCGCAGAGGATCGTCGCCAGCCGCGCCGCGTTGCCCGCCAGCTTGCCGCACACGCCCAGCCCCTCCAGCGCCGCCCACTCGCCGCGTCGCCTATTAAAAATTTCTTCCTCGAAGTCGAGGAAGACCTCGCGCGCCGCGTCCTCCAGCGTCAGAACCATCTCAGGCATCGCCAGCAGCCGCGCCAGCGCTTTTTGATAGGCCAGCTTCGCGCTCTCCGGAATGTCCGGCTTGTGGCGAACGAATGCGTCCGGCGGCTCAGGCGAACAGGCCAGAAAGCGCCCCAGAAAACCCTTGCCCGCCATGCGGCTGTTGGTCAGAACGTTTTCCATCACGATTGGCTGCGTGAGCGCCAGCACGCTGACGGCCGCGTTTTCCGCGAAGAGAGACCCGCTGCGCCGCCGAAGCTCCACCGACGCGCCGCCCGAATAGCCTTGCAGCCACGGGGATAGATCGGGAATCTCCTGATATCGGCCTTGCAGCATGTCGAACAAATCGCCCTCGTCGTCGAGCTGTGCCACCGCGCCGTGATTCTCGCTCATCAGTTGGACGAAGGCCTCCGGCGTGGTGTTGCCGCGAACGAACCGCCCGACCTCGAACACCTGCTCCTGCTCGGCCAGCTCCTGCACCGCAAGGCGCACGGCTTCCTTATCGCCCTTCTTGATAGCCTTGGCCTTCTCCGCCTCGAGCATTGCGCGCTGGGCGTTGCTCTGCTCGACCTGAATGCGCCGCGCGCCATTCTGGGCGGTCTGCCAGTCGAGAAGCGGGTTCACAAGATGGTTAAAAGAAGGCGTTTTGCCTTCGCCCGGCTTCGCCACGACCAGCAGGAACGCCCACCCCGGCTCCCGCCAGTCCGGCTTGAGCTGGACGAACACGCGCCCCGTGATGCAGGCCGAACCCGCGCCCAGACCGACAACCGCCGCCAGCTCCCGCGACGCGCCCACGGAATCCGCGACCGCGACCGCCATATCCCGCAGCGCAGGCGGCAGGAGCGACAGGTCAAGCGCTGGAGGCGTGGGGCTTCTCGGCAGGTCGCCCCAAGGCCTCGGCGCTTGCGTCAGGGCGGCTCGCCCCTCCAGCTCACGCGCCAGCGCGTCCCATTCGTTGTTCATCGGCAGGTAATTCCCTTTCTTCCGTCAGCATCGCCACCAGCGCGCGGGGCGACGCACCTTCCAGATTGTCCAGCGTCCGCGCGGCCTTCTCCCGTGCCGCGACGGCTTCCCATAGGGCCGCATCGTCGGTCGTGTGTCCCTCCAGCAGGGCGTTACTTTCGTGCAGCTCGCGGCAGGCCATGTCCCAGCGCGCGTCCCGCCAGCGCTCGACCTTGCGCCGCAGTTCCTCGCCCGCTGACCGAACAGGGGCAAGCGTCGTCTCATCCTTGCCGACCGCCCGCAGCGCGTCCCCGATGGGCACGTTGTAGAGCTGCTGATACAGCGCCGCCGCATCCCCGCCGCGATGGCAAGAGAAGCAGTACCAGCCACGCCCGCCGGGGTAAATGGCGAAGCTCGGTGTGCGGTCGGCATGGAACGGACAGCGCGTCCAATGCTTCCCGCCGCGCGGATGCAGCTCAAGCCCGGCAGAACGGGCAACGTCCAGCGCGTCAAGCATCGGCACGCCCCTCCAGAAATGCCGTGACGGCAACCTTCGGGATGACGATACGTCGCTGACCAATTCGGATGGCGCGGAGCCGCCCGTCTCGGATGAGCTTGTCTAAGGTGGGCAGGCTGACATTAATCGCCTGCGCGGCCTCGCGTCGATTATAGGTTTCGCTAAAACTGTTCATATTTTTTCCTCCTTCGCGCTTGCGCGCTGTGCTTTGTTGTGATATGCTATATTATAGTGTGGTGGACTAAAAAAGTCTAGCAAAAAAAGACAAAAAGTCATTTAATCTACAAATATTCCACTCGCACTAAAATATATGATAACATCTTAAAGAATATTTAAGTGCCGTCTACAATTTTTCCATACAAGGGGGATGCTCTATGATCGAAAATATTCTGCCGATTCGATTAAAGGCGATTCGGAACGCCGCCGGACTGTCTCAGCGGGAAATGGCCGAGCGCGTCGGCGTGTCTAACAAGGTGCTGTCCTTCTATGAGCAGGGCAGAAACACGCCTGACGCGGCTTTCATTGCGCGCTTTGCCGAGGTCAATCAATGCAGCGCGGATTATCTGCTCGGCCTGTCCGATGTGAAGACGCAGAAAACCGATGTGCGCGCGATTTGCCGCCAAACCGGCCTGAGCGAAAAGGCCGTGCAGAAAATCAGCGCGTGTTGTGCACGGCGCTATCTGAATCGGCTGCTGGAGGAGGATAACTTCTATGCGCTCGCAAACACGCTTGAAAGCCTGCATATGGCTAACCGCCGCCTGCCCTTTTTTGATGTAGATCATTTTATGCAGACGGAGGAAGCTGTAAAGGCACAATTCGGGCAGGAATACGATTTGCTTTCCCCTACCGACAGGGTGGATATGCTTCGATACGACATCACGTTCACAGGAAACGAGCTTTTGAATCATTTAATGGAGGAGGCCAAGCGAAATGGGCAAAAGGGCAAATAACGAGGGCAGCGTCTATCAGCGCGCGGATGGGCGCTGGTGCGCCGCCTATCAGGTGAACGGCAAGCGCAAGTATGTTTACGGCCAAACGCAGAGCGACGCGCTGGCCAAGCTCCGCGCCGTGCAGGCCGCCATTGCCAACGACACCTACACCGAACCCAGCAGAATGACCGTCGGCGAATGGCTGGCCTTCTGGCTTGCCCAGATTGCGCCCGTCGGCCTGCGCGCCTCGACGCTGAACACCAATCGCATCATCATTGAAAAGACGCTCCTGCCCGCGCTGGGCGATGTGAAGCTGCAAGATAAGCGCCTCGCCGACCGCATCCAGCGCTTTATCAACGACCGCAGCGCGCAGGGCATCGCGCCCGCGACCGTCCGCCGGGAAACCGCCGTGCTGACCCGCGCGCTGAACGCCGCGCTCGACCGCCAGTACATCAACCGTATGCCGAAGCTCGTCTTCCCTAAGCAGGAGCAGAAGGAAATCCAGTTCCTGACCCGCGAGGAAATCCCGCGCCTGCTGGCCGCCCTGCCGGAGACCACGCAAGGCCGCGCCCTGCGCTTCATTCTCGGAGCCGGTCTGCGCGCGGAGGAGCTTTGCGGCCTGCGCTGGCGGGATATCGACGAACAGGGAATGCACATCACCCAAACCGTCCAGCTCATCCGCGGGGCATACGTCGTCCAGCCGCCCAAGTCGAAGAGCAGCCGCCGAACCGTGCCGCTCAACGACGGCCTGCGCGCCCTGCTGGAGGCACAGCGCCGCGCCCAGCGCCTTGAACGCCTTGCCGCCGGGAGCGCATGGCAGGCGGGGGATTATGTGTTCGCCACGGCGACAGGCGCGCCCGCCGACCGCTACAACCTCAACCGCGCGCTCTATGCCGCGCTCGACCGTGCAGGCCTCAAGCACCGCAGCGTTCACGCCCTGCGCCACACGTTCGCCACGCTTTGGGTACAGAGCGGCCAAGATATCCGCACACTGTCCGAAGTGATCGGGCATTCAAGCGTAGCCTTCACGATGCAGAAATACGTCCACAGCGACACCACGACCAAGCGGCAGGGCATGGAGCTGATGGCCTCTTTCCTGTAATCCGGCGAAAAAGGGACTTTTTCGGAGGGTATTCGGAGGCTTTTTCGGAGGACTTTTTTCAGCTATTGTTAGCTTTTTTGACTTTTTCGCCTTTTTCGGAGGATTTTCAGACACAAAAAAAGCAACGCGCTTTTTGCCCCATCAGAACACGGGATAAAAGCTGGTTGCTGTCAAATCTGCTGTCAACGCCCGGAAAACGGTTATAAAGAAATATAAAAAAAGAACCCAAGATTCTAATAGAATCAAGGGTTTTTCTTGTGGTGGAGCATAGCGGATTCGAACCGCTGACCTCTACAATGCGAATGTAGCGCGCTACCAACTGTGCTAATGCCCCGTGTTGTATTCACTTGTTCGCTCGGAACATTAGATAGTATATCACGGCTCTTTGAAAAATGCAACCCCTTTTTTTCATTTTTTTTCGTTTTTTTGCTTTTTTTCGAAAAAAAGCCGTCGATCCGGCTCGCATGCCGAAAAACATCGGCCATGCGGGGCGGAATCGAGCGGCTTTTAGGTTCAGCGTTTCAGTTTCAGGTGCCTCGGCAATCCCTTTTGATACTCCGGCTTGACCTCCTCGGCGATCAGCGGGCGGGCGTAGGCGAAGAAGGGCTCGCGCAGACGATAATGCTCCGCGTCGATCCAGTCCAGCGGAATCTTCTTTTCCAGATTGGCGATGTCGTGGATGTCGTGCAGCTCAAAGCCGCAGGCATACGGCGCGTCGCTCACGCGCTTGAGCGCGGCCATCATGCCGGTCTTGCCTGAGAACGCGGCGTCCACCGCGAAAGCGCCGACGCCAAACGCTTCGGAAACGTCCGTTTCGCTGGCGACGTGCGCGGCGCAGCGCTGGAGGGTGGAGAGCTCGACGGCGCGGGTCTTGCTGTGCAGCTTGGCGGCGACGAGGCTGGAGAGGTAATGCGCGGTGCCGCTCAGATAGGTGTGGCCGAACGCATCCACGTTGACGAGGTTATGCGCCAGCTCGCAGACGTAGCGCCCGTCCGCGATGCGCACGCCCTCGGAGACCGCGACGACCAGCGACGGCGTCTGCTGCTGAATGGCGTCCACGCGGGCGATGAAATGATCCGGGTCGAACGGGATTTCCGGCAGGCAGATCATCGCCGCGCCCTCGCAATCCTCGTCCTCCGCGAGCGCGGCGGCGGCGGTCAGCCAGCCCGCGTTGCGCCCCATGATTTCCACGATGGTCACGGATTTGAGGTCGTAAATCGTGGAATCGCGCACCAGCTCCTTGATCGTCGTGCCGATGTATTTGGCGGCCGAGCCATAGCCCGGCGTGTGGTCGGTGTGGGTCAGATCGTTGTCGATCGTCTTGGGAACGCCGATAAAGCGGATGTCGCTGCCGACCTTGGCGGCGTAGTCGCTCAGTTTGAGGATGGTATCCATGCTGTCGTTGCCGCCGATATAGAAGAAGTAGCCGATATCATAGCGGCGCAGCACGTCGAAGATTTCCTGATAGACGGCCTCCATCTGGTCGCTTTCCGGCAGTTTGTAGCGGCAGCTTCCCAGATAAGAAGCGGGGGTGTGGCGCAGCAGGGTGAGCTGCCCCGGCGCGCTGAGCACGTCCGTCAGGTTGACCACGTCGTCCTTGAGCAGCCCCTGAACGCCGTGACGCATGCCGTAAACATGCTGTACGCCGTGCTTGCGGCAGGCGCTGAAAACGCCCGCAAGACTGGAATTGATGACACAGGTGGGGCCGCCGCTCTGGCCGACAATCGCGTTGATGCCCATGCTTGTAATCGCTCGCTTTCCATTTTTTTCCGTGTTATGGCGCGGCCGTCCCGCCGCCAAGCCATCCTGTCTATTATACCATCGGGATAAAGCCGAAACAAGGGACAAACTTTATTTTGCGGGAAAATTGTGGTATCATGGGAGGCAGAGCGAAAAAACGGAGGAAAAGCATGAGAAAACTGATTTGGATGCTGGCGGCGCTGCTGGCGCTTGCGCCCGCGGCCTTTGCGCAGACGGCGCAGGAGATGACCGACCGATGCGCTTTTTCCAGCGTGGGCAAAAAGACGCTCGGCCGCATGACGGACGGGGATTATCGGACGTACTGGGCGTCGTCCTCGAACGGCTCGGCCTATGTGGAGATTGAGGCGGAGGACGCCATCGGCGGCGTGTATGTGCAGTTTTACGACGACGCGGCGGCGCTCGATGTGCAGACGCGGGATGCGTCCGGCGCATGGCAGACCGTCGCGCAGACGGACGGCACGTTTTTGGCGGCGTATGCGGCGGTGGACGCGGGCGCAAAAACCGTGCGGATTCGCCCGAAGGACGGAAAAGGGCGGCTGTTTATCGCAGAGCTTCGCGTCCTCGGCGAGGGGGACGCGCCGGGCTGGGTGCAGCAATGGCAGGCGCCGCTTGAAAAGGCGGATCTTCTGGCGCTGGCGGCGCACCCGGACGACGAAATCCTGTTTCTGGGCGGCACGATTCCCTATTACGCGGGGGAAATGGGCAAGGCGGTGCAGGTGGCCTACCTCGTGCCGACGATGCCGTATCGGCGGCTGGAGCTGCTGGACGGGCTTTGGCTCTGCGGGGTGAGGAATTACCCGATTCTCGGCCATTTCCCGGATCAGTTCCAGTTGACGCTCAAGGGAATGTATGCGCAGAAGGGATGGAGCCGGGAGAGCGTCTATCGCTTTGTGACGGAGGTTTACCGCGCTTGCAGGCCGGACGTCGTGGTCACGCAGGATGTGAACGGCGAATACGGACACGGTGCGCACCGGGCGGCGGCGGACGCGGCGCAGGCGGCTGTCGCGCTCGCGGCGGACGCGGACTATCAGAAAAAGATGGCGCACAGCGAGCCGTGGCAGATCAAGAAGCTCTACATCCACCTCTACGAACAGAACCCGGTGAAGATGGACTGGCGGAAGCCGCTGGCGGCGTTCGACGGCCAGACGGCGTTTGACGTGGCCTGCCGCGCGTTTGCGTGCCATATTTCCCAGCAGAGGACGGATTACCATGTGGAGGATTTTGGCCCGTATGACAATTCCCGATTCGGGCTGGCGTTTTCGGCGATCGGCGAGGACACACGGAAGGACGACTTCTTTGAACATGTGGAGTGAGCGCGGCCTGCGGGGCTGAGACGGCGCGATGCGATGCAGAGACGCGCCTGTGCGCGCATGGAGGGAGGCTTATATGGCGGTTTGGATTCGCGAGGCAACGCCGAAGGACGCAGCGGCGCTTGTTGAAATCTATGCGCCCTATGTTCGGAAAACGGCCGTCACATTTGAATACGATGTGCCGAGCGTGGCGGCGTTTTCCGGGCGCATTGAGCGGGTGTTGGAAAAATTTCCCTATCTGGTCGCGGAAAACGACGGGGAGATTGTCGGTTACGCATATGCGGGCGCGTTTCATCCGCGCGCGGCCTATCAATGGTGCGCGGAAATGAGCGTGTATGTGAAGCAAAACGCGCGGCGCATGGGCGTGGGACGGATGCTCTACGACGCGATGGAAGCGATTCTGCGCATGCAGCGGCTCACCAACGTGGAGGCCTGCATTGCTGTGCCGAGTGCGCCGGACGCGCACCTGACCATGGACAGCGTTCGTTTTCACGAGAAGATGGGCTATCGCATGGTCGGCACGTTCCATCAGTGCGGCTATAAGTTTGACACGTGGTACAATATGGTATGGATGGAGAAGCATATCGGGGAACACACGCATCCCCAGCCGCCGGTTTTGCGATTTGACGAGATCAGAGAAGAAGCGCTTCGCCAACTCAAACCGCGATAAAACAAGGCTGTCAGGCGAATAAACCGGTTATTCGCCGAGCCAGCGGTGCATGATTTGACATTCTTCCCTGGCCATGCCGGGGAAAACGCCCTCGCGCAGGGCGCAGAGCGCGTCGTTGTGCGCCCGCAGGCGGGGGAGCAGGCGCGGCCAATCCATCACGCCCTGACCGAGCGGGCGGTTTTCCCACTTGCCCTCGCGGCCAAACACGCCGTCCTTGACATGCAGAGCGCAGATGCGCTCGCCAAAGCAGGAAAGCGCGCGCTCCAAAATCTCCATCTGCGCCTCCGGCGCGGTGCTTTCGGGGGTGACGAGGTTCGCCGTATCGAGGATGACGCGCAGATTCGGGCTGTTCACGTCCGCAATCAGGCGGCGGGTCAGCTCCGGCGTATGGAGCGTGTGCAGCGCGACCGGCTCAATGCCCACCAGCGCGTTGACCTGCTCCGCGTGGGCGCAGACCTCGCGGGTGAAATCCAGCAGGCGGGCGTAAGCCGCCTCGCGTTCGGATTCCGGGAAGGTGAAATGGGTCGTTTCCGTGCCGACGCAGCCCGCGCCGAGCGTGACGCTCGCGGACAGGGCGCGCTTGAAACGCGCCTTCGCTTCGGCCAGCGCGTCGGGGTCGCGGTCGCTCGCGCTGACGTAGCAGCCCATGACGGGCAGGGCAAGCCCGGCGAACGCCTCGCGGATGTCGCAGAGCGCCTCGCGGGTCATGTATTGCTCGGCGGGGGCGGGAAACGCCTTGGTAAAGGCCAACTGCGTGGCTTCAAACCCGGTTTTGCGGATGGCCGCGGCGAGCGCCCGGGGTTCCATACGGCCAAAATCGTGGCCGCGCATGCCGATAATCATGGGGGATTCCTCCTGCTTGACGTGATACGATCAGTATACGCCCGACGCGGGAAAAAAGAAAGGGGAAACGTGCGCTTGCCCTTCCGCCTTTTATGCCGTATAATAAATGAAAACGATCGCTGACGCGCCGGTTTGAAGCGGGAGACGCCGTTTTCTCCGCGCGCCGGCGGGGCTTACCGTTTTGCAAAAAAACATGCAGGAGGAAAAGAAAATGGAACTCAGCCAGATGCTCGCGATGGTGGATCATACGCTGCTCAAGCCCGAATCGACGTGGGCGCAGATCAAGGCCATCTGCGACGACGCGATGAAATACCACACGGCGACGGTGTGCATCCCGGCCTGCTATGTCGCGCGCTGCAAGGCGTATATGCAGGATAAAGCGGACAAGGTGGGCGTGTGCACGGTGATCGGTTTCCCGACCGGCTATTCCACGACGGAGACGAAGGTGTTTGAGGCCGCCGACGCGGTGAAGAACGGCGCGGACGAGGTGGACATGGTCATCAACATCGGCATGCTCAAGGACGGCCGCGACGATGAGGTGCTCGCCGAAATCAACGCGATCAAGGCGGCCTGCGCGGGGCATACGCTCAAGGTGATTATCGAGACCTGCCTGCTCAGCGAGGATGAGAAGATCCGCATGTGCGATATCGTCTCCAAATCCGACGCGGATTTTATCAAGACCTCGACCGGCTTTTCGACCGCCGGCGCGACGTTTGACGACGTGGCGCTGATGAAGGCGCACATGAAGCCGGGCAAGGGCATCAAGGCGGCGGGCGGCATCGCCTCGCTGGACGACGCATACCGCTTCATCAAGCTGGGCGCGACGCGGCTGGGCACAAGCCGCATCGTCAAGCTGGTGAAAAACGAAGAAGCGACGGGCTATTGACAGCGTATCGCAGGGGCGCGCGCGGCTCAGCCCAATTTTGACGGATAGGAAACTGCGCAAAATCGCCCGCGTGAGCCGGAATTTGATGTTTTGCGGACTTCGGCGGAGGGGAAGGCAGGCTCAGCCCGCTTTTTGCGGAATTTGACGGAAAATTGCGTCAAAATGATTGACACCAGCAGGAAAAACTGATATCATAGGAAGGCAAGCCGCTCGGGGCTGGTCTGCAAACGCCGAAAGGCTACCTAAACCCGGCGAGTATTTATGAGGAGGTGTCACCATAATGTACGCGATTATTGCGACTGGTGGCAAACAGTACCGCGTCAGTGAGGGCGACGTGATCTACATCGAGAAAATCGATGCTCAGGTTGACTCCACGGTTTCTTTTGACGTTCTGCTCATGGGCAATGACGGCGACGTGAAGATCGGCACGCCGGTTGTCGAGGGCGTCAAGGTCGAGGGCAAGGTCGTCGGCCAGATCCGCGGCGAGAAGATCGTCGTCTACAAGTACAAGTCCAAGAAGAACTATCGCCGTAAGCAGGGCCATCGCCAGCCGTATACCAAGGTGGAAATCACCAAGATCGGCTAAGAGATGACCACCATCACGGTCTATACTTCTGCCGACGGCGCGGTGCGCGGCTTTCTGGCCAGCGGCCACGCGGGCGGCAAGAAGATAAGGGGCTACGATCTGGTCTGCTGCGCGGTTTCCGCGCTGACGCAGACCGGCGTGAACGCGCTGGAAGCCGTCGCGAAGGTGACACCCGTTGTCGCCGTGCGGGACGGATATCTCCGGTGCGAGCTGCCGCAGGCGATTGACGCCGGGCGGATGGAAAAAGCGCAGATCGTGCTCCAAACGGTCATGACGGGACTGACAGACATTCAAAAAATTTATCCGAATCTCATTCGGATACAGCAAGAAGAATGGAGGCAAGCAGATGCTTACGATGAATCTTCAGCTCTTCGCTCATAAGAAGGGCACCGGTTCTTCCCACAACGGCCGCGACAGCGAGTCTAAGCGCCTCGGCGCGAAGCGTGCGGACGGCCAGTTCGTCCTGGCGGGCAACATCCTGTACCGTCAGCGCGGCACCCACATTCATCCCGGCACCAACTGCGGCATCGGCGGCGACGATACCCTGTTCGCTCTGGTGGACGGCGTCGTCCGTTTCGAGCGCATGGGCAAGAAGAAGACCCGCTGCAGCGTGTACCCGGTTGCGCAGTAATTTTTCTACGCAGATTCAGAACGTCTCTTGAAAAAGGGGCGTTCTTTTTTGATAACTCCTTCAGTTAGCTTCGCTGACAGACCTTCGGCGTTCCGCTTGCCTGCTTCCCGCACAGCGGGCGGCAAGCTCCACGCCCTCAAGGAGGGAGCCCTTTTGGCTTTAAAATGGAACTGTGAAAGGATAAAATCTTCCTCTTCAAGGAACGTTTGAAATCGTTGCCGCCCGTGACGGGAGGCGTTTTCGAAAAAAGGTATAAAAAAAGAACAGAAAAAACCGCAAAAGTCAGGCGCTTTTTTACCTGTTTTTGCGCGTGGGTCAGTGATATAATAGTGCATCGGAACAAAGGAAAAAGTGAGGTAATCGTTATGGAAACGCTGCTCAGCATTGCGATCGCGCTCTGCGCCGGTCTGCTGGTTTCCCGCTTCGTCAAGCCGCTCAAGCTGCCGGCTGTGACGGGCTACCTGATTGCGGGTATTTTGATCGGCCCGTACTGCCTGGGCAAGCTCGGCGTACAGGGTCTGGGCTTCCCGACGAACGGCGACGTGAAAGCGCTGAGCCTGTTTAACGACGTGGCGCTCGGCTTCATCGCCTTTGCCATCGGCAACGAGTTCCGCCTGTCCCAGCTTCGCCACACCGGCAAGCAGGCGACGGTGATCGGCATTTTTCAGGCGCTGACGGCGACGCTGATGGTCGATCTGGTGCTCATCGGGCTGCATATCTTCGTGCTCGGCGATTCGATGTCCCTGGCGGATGCGATTGTGCTGGGCGCGATTGCGACGGCGACCGCTCCGGCGGCGACGCTGATGGTCGTTCGTCAGTACAAGGCGAAGGGCGAATTGACCGACCTGCTGCTGCCGATTGTCGCGCTGGATGACGCGGTGGGTCTGATCGTGTTCGCGATCAGCTTCGGCGTGGCCAAGGCGATCAACTACGGCCATTACGACATGACGAGCATCCTCGTTGAGCCGCTGCTGGAAATCGTGCTCTCCATCCTGCTGGGCTTTGTGATGGGCAGCATCTTCTCCGCCGCGGAGAAATATTTCAAATCCAACAGCAAGCGGCTGTCGCTCTCCATCACGTTCGTCATCCTGACGGTGGCGCTTTCGATGATGGAGTTTGAGGTCGGCGGCGTGAAGATCGGCTTCTCCAGCCTGCTGGTGTGCATGATGCTGGGCACGGTGTTCTGCAACGTGTGCGATTTCTCGGCGGAGATCATGGATAAGACCGACCGCTGGACGGCGCCGCTGTATATCCTGTTCTTCGTGCTCAGCGGCGCGGAGCTGGAATTGAACGTGTTCAGCAGCACCTCCGTGGTGCTCATCGGCGCGGCGTATATCCTCGCGCGTGCGTTCGGCAAGTGGGCGGGCGCGAGCATCAGCGCGAAGTTTATGAAGTGCCCGCCGAAGGTGCAGAAGTGGCTGGGCATCACGCTGCTGCCGCAGGCCGGCGTGGCGCTGGGCATGTCCGTCACGGTGGCGCAGACGCTGGGCGCGGACGGCGTGATGGTGCGCAATATCGTCCTGTTCGGCGTGCTGATCTACGAGCTGGTCGGCCCGGCGCTGACGAGAATCGCGCTGACCGAGGCCGGAGATATCCAGCCGAAGGCCGAGGCGGTCGTTTCGGCGGACGACTGAGCGCGTCCCCGAATCCCCTGAAAAGAGACAGAAAAAAACGGGCTGCAGATGCGCAACCCGTTTTTTGCTATCATTTTGTTTCCTGATGCGCCTGAAAGTGCCGCTTGATCGCGTCAAAGGTTTCGTCGCTCAGGTCGTGCTCGATTTTGCATGCGTCGTGCAGGGCGGTTTCCTTCGTGACGCCCAGGCGCATAAGCAGCTGGCTGAGGATGGTGTGGCGCTCGTAGATGTGGGCCGCGATGGCGCGGCCTTCCTCGGTCAGGTGGATGTGGTTATCCTCATCGACGGTGACCAGCCCGCTCTCGCGCATCTGGCGCAGGACGATGGAGACCGTCGGGCGGGAATAGGAGAGGTAAGAGCAGACGTCAATGGCGTGAACCTCGTTTTGCTGCTTAGAGAGAATGTAGATCGTTTCCAGATAGTTTTCGATGGCTTCGGATACGGCCATAGTCAAAATCACCTCCACGCGCCGACCGCGCGGGACGCACGGGCGCACTTATACCAGCTCCATTATAACATAATTCCCAAATTCAAACAACGCGAATCCAAAAAATTTGGGCTTTTTTTCTGCGCGCGAGCCATTGACAAATCTGTTAGTCGATGCTAATATATTTCCGTTAGTTAAAGCTAATTTGTACATGCAAACAAACGAATGGACAAGCTGAAAGGGAGGATGCATATGCCGCTTACGATGGTGGGCGTCGGCGAAAGCCGACCGATTCTCCGCATTGGGGGCAGCGACAAGGTGCGCACGCATCTTGAAAACCTCGGCTTTGTTGAGGGCGAAACGGTTCGCGTGGTTTCCGATATTGGCGGCAACCTGATCGTGCAGGTGAAGGATGCGCGCGTGGCCATCAGCCGCGAATTGGCGATCAAGATTCTGGTCTGAGTTCCATCGGGGCGGAATCCGAGCATACAGGAGGAGGATAAGCGATGACACTGAAAGAAGCCGGAATTGGCTCGACCGTGACGGTCGTGAAGGTCGGCGGCGAGGGCGCGCTCAAGCGCCGCATCATGGACATGGGCATCACCAAGGGCGTACAGATTTATGTTCGCAAGGTGGCGCCGCTGGGCGACCCGGTGGAAGTAACCGTTCGCGGCTACGAGCTGAGCCTGCGCAAGGCGGACGCCGATCTCATCGAGGTCAGGTAAACCCCGGGAGATCGTCAGACGGCGGGCGGTGGCCCGCTTGATTTCAGGATAAAGGTTAGAAAAATCTAACCGAGGAGGAATGGTCATGGAGATCAAGATCGCGCTTGCCGGTAACCCGAACTGCGGCAAGACAACGCTGTTCAACGCGCTGACCGGCGCCAACCAGTTCGTCGGCAACTGGCCGGGCGTTACGGTTGAAAAGAAGGAAGGCCGCCTCAAGGGCGAAAAGGACGTCATCATCACCGACCTTCCGGGCATTTATTCCCTCAGCCCGTACACGATGGAGGAAGTCGTCGCCCGCAACGTGCTGATCGACCAGCGCCCGGACGCGCTGCTCAACATCATCGACGCAACCAATCTGGAGCGCAACCTGTATCTGACCACGCAGCTCGCCGAGCTGGGAATTCCGATGGTCGTCGCGCTGAACATGATGGACGTCGTCCGCAAGAACGGCGACCGCATCGACGCGGCGAAGCTCTCCAACCACCTCGGCGTGCCGGTGGTCGAGATTTCCGCGCTCAAGGGCGACGGCGTGATGGAAGCGGCGCAGCGCGCGGTGCAGCTGGCGCGCAGCGGCAAGAAGACCATCCCGCAGCATCGCTTTGCGGGCAGCATCGAGCATGCGCTGGCGCACATCGAGGAGGTTGTGCTGCACGACATGCCGGAGGAGCGGCAGCGCTGGTTCGCCGTCAAGATCTTCGAGCGCGACGAGCGCATCATCGAGAAGCTGAACATCCCGAAGGATAAGCTCGCGCACATTGAGAACGACATCAAGGCCTGCGAGACCGAGATGGACGACGACAGCCAGTCCATCATCACCGCCGCGCGCTACACCTATATCGCCTCCATCATCGACGGCTGCGTGAAGAAGAGCAACCGCGGCATGAGCACCAGCGACAAGATCGACCGCGTGCTGACCAACCGAATCCTCGGCCTGCCGATCTTCGCCGCGGTGATGACGCTGGTGTATTACATCGCCATTTCCACCGTCGGCGGCGCGCTGACCGATTGGACGAACGACGTTTTCGTCGGCGAGTGGATCGTTCCGGCGGCACAGAGCTTCTTTGAGGGCATCGGCTGCGCCGACTGGCTCACCGGCCTGATCGTGGACGGCGTCATCAGCGGCGTCGGCGCGGTGCTCGGCTTTGTGCCGCAGATGCTCGTGCTGTTCCTGCTGCTGTGCATCCTGGAGGATTGCGGCTATATGGCGCGCATCGCGTTCATCATGGATCGCGTCTTCCGCCGCTTCGGCCTCTCCGGCAAGAGCTTCATCCCGATGCTGGTCGGCACGGGCTGCGGCGTGCCCGGCATCATGGCCTCCCGCACCATCGAGCAGGAGCGTGACCGCCGCATGACGATTATGACCACGACCTTCATCCCCTGCGGCGCGAAGATGCCGATTGTCGCCCTGATGGCGGGCGCGATTTTCGGCGGCGCGTGGTGGGTCGCGCCGAGCGCCTACTTCATCGGCATTGCGGCCATCGTCATCTCCGGCATCATCCTCAAGAAGACCAAGCCCTTCGCGGGCGAGCCTGCCCCGTTCGTCATGGAGCTTCCGGCGTATCATCTGCCGACCGTGAAGAACGTGCTGCGCGGCACGTGGGAGCGCGGCTGGAGCTTCATCAAGAAGGCCGGCACGATCATCACCCTGTCCTCCGTGTTCGTCTGGTTCACCAGCTCCTTCGGCTTTGTGGACGGCGTGTTCGGCATGGTGGAGGATATGGACGCCTCCATCCTTGCGAATATCGGCAATGCGGTCTGCTTCATCTTTAAGCCCCTCGGCTTCGGCAACTGGCAGGCGACGGTCGCGACCCTGCTCGGTCTGGTTGCGAAGGAGGAAGTTGTCGGCACGTTCGGCACGCTGTTCGCGGTTGCGGGCGACGCGCTGGAGATGGTTGACGCGGGCGATTTCGCCGGTCTGGTCAACATCGCGGCGCAGTTCACCCAGCTCTCCGCTTACAGCTTCCTGATCTTCAACCTGCTCTGCGCGCCCTGCTTTGCGGCCATCGGCGCGATCAAGCGCGAGATGAACAACGCCAAGTGGACGTGGGCGGCCATCGGCTGGGAGTGCGGCTTTGCCTACGCCGTCAGCCTGATCGTCTATCAGCTCGGCGGGCTGTTCTGCGGCGAGACCACTTTCGGTCTTGACACCGTGGCGGCCGTGGTGGTGCTCGGCGTGCTGATCTACCTGCTGGTTCGTCCGTATAAGGAGAGCGGCGAGCTGGAGGTCAAGTACAGCGCCAAATAACCGCGCCCCGTTTTCAGGAAAGGAGAACATTCCATGGCAACGATTATCGTTTTGATTGTTCTGGCGGTCATCCTGTTCTTTCTCGGCCGCAGTTTCATTCGCGATCGAAAGAACGGCGGCTGCTCCGGCTGTCCGGGCGGCTGCCCCGGCTGCGGAGGCGGCAAGAGCTGCCATGTGAAATAATCATGCCTTTGTCCCCCGGCTTCGGCCGGGGGATTTTTGGATATATAATCATTGAACAAAAAGAAAATTCTGCACAAAAAGCGGGCGCGCAATGCGCGCCCCTACAATGTTGCGGAAAAAAGAAACTGTGTTATTGTACCGCCGTACCCGTAGGGGCGCGCATTGCGCGCCCGTTATCGGAATTTACGCAAAATTTCGAATTTGTGCATTTAATGGATATATGGAAAATACGCATAAAATCGTCCGCGTGAGCGGAACTTGGGCATCCTGCCGACTTCGGCGGAGGCGAAAATGAGAGCGGCACGCTTTTTCCGCCCTGCGCATAGCATGGCAGAGAGGTGAATTCCGATGAAAGCAGTTTTCTGGGCGGGCGTCGGCACGCTTTTTCCGTTCCTGATGACGATAACGGGCGCGGCGCTCGTCTTTTTGCTCAAAAATCAGAAGGAAGACGGCCCCTGCATGGGCTTTGCGGCGGGCGTGATGAGCGCGGCGGCGGTTTTCAGCATGCTGCTGCCCGCGATGCGGCAAAAGGCGGGCGGCTGGCTGACGGTGACGCTCGGCTTTGCGCTCGGCGCGGCGATGATCGCCGGGGTGGATGCATTTCTGGGCAGAACGCAGCGGCTGCAAGGCGTTTCGGCGAGCGCAAAGCGGCGGCTGATGATGTACGCCGCCATCACGCTGCACAACATTCCAGAGGGCATGGCCGTCGGGCTGGCGTTCGCGCTGGCGGGCGTTGAGGGCGGCTTCGCCGGGGCGGCGGTGCTGGCGCTGGGCATCGGCGTGCAGAATCTGCCGGAGGGGCTGGCCGTGGCGCTTCCCTTTCGCGCGGGCGGCATGAGCCGGGGCAGGAGCTTTGCGCTCGGCGCGCTCAGCGGCGCGGTCGAGCCGGTTTTCGGCATGCTGGCCGCGCTGGCGGCGGGCATGATGCAGGGCGCGCTGCCGGGGATGATGGCGTTCTGCGCGGGCGCGATGATGCAGGTCGTTTTCGCGGAGATGGCTCCGCAGGCGGCGAAAAGCCGCGCCGGCCTGTTCACGCTGATGACGGGCTACGCGCTGATGATGGCGCTCGATCTCGCGCTTGGGTGACGGGCGCGGTCAGCGCGCGCCGCTTGCATTTTGGGGGCGCTGCGGGTATAATAGGAGCATCAACACGCGCAACGCGCGGGCAGGAGGTTTGGCTATGACCCCGGAAGATATGCAGGAACGCGATATCGTGGAATTTACCGATGACAACGGCAATACGCTGATGCTCGAAGTGATGGATTATTTCTATTACAACGGTCAGGAATTTGCCGCGCTGTGCAACGCGAATGAGAATCCCGGCGACGACGATCCGGACGACGACGCGGTTTATATCATGCAGGTGAACACCTTCGAAGACGAGAACGGCGAGGAGATGGAGGAATTCGTTCCCCCGGAAGAAGCGCTGATGGAGAAGCTGATTCAGGTGGTTCGCACGCGCTTTTCCGATGAAGCCGATGACGAAGACGAGGACGAATAAGCGCCGGTCTATGCGCGGGGTGAAGCATCGCTTCGCTCCGTTTTTTCTTTTTCGGGGCTTCCAAAGCGGTGGAAGGAGGAAGGGCTGACCCTATGAACGAGCTGCTGAAACTCAAAATTGAAAAACTGCCCACCTGTCCGGGCTGCTATCTGATGAAGAGCGAGGGCAGGATCATCTACGTCGGCAAGGCGGTCAACCTCAAAAACCGCGTCAGCCAGTATTTCACCCATTCCAAGGCGCACACGGTCAAGGTGCGCGCGATGGTGGCGCGGATCGACGATTTTGATATCGTGCTCTGCGATACGAATCTCGAAGCGCTGATTTTGGAATGTAACCTCATCAAGCTGCATAAGCCGCAGTATAACATCCTGCTCAAGGACGATAAGCATTACCCGTATCTGAAAATCGACCTCGCGCAGGATTACCCCCGCGTGGAGCTGGTGCGCCGGGTGGAAAAGGACAAGGCGAAGTATTTCGGCCCGTACATGGGCGCGACGGGCGTGCGCGAGGTGCTCGACGTGCTGCGCGGGCTGTTCCCCCTGCGCACGTGCGCGATGGCGATCAAGCCGGGGATGCATCAGCGCCCGTGTCTGCATCACCAGCTCGGGGAATGTCTCGCGCCGTGCGCGTCGCTGACCACGCCGGAGGAATACGGCCGGGTGGTGCAGGAGGTCGTCGATTTTCTGAGCGGCAAATCCGCCGCGGTGATCGACCGGCTGACCGAGCAGATGAACAAGGCCGCGCGGGAGATGCGCTTTGAGCAGGCGGCGCAGCTTCGCGACCGAATCCGCGACGCGCAGAACCTGATGGAGCGGCAGAAGGCGATCAACGTCAACGGCGGCGATCAGGATATCATCGCCTGCACGAGCGACGATATCGACGCGATGGTGGAGGTCGTCTATGTGCGCGGCGGCCACATGATCGGCGCGGAAAATTACGCGCTGGACGGCGCGGGGGATCAGAGCGCGGCGCAGATTCTCGGCTCGTTCATCATGCAGTTTTACGACGACGGCAGAAGGCCGCCCGCCGAAATCCTCTGCATGGTGCTGCCGGAGCAGGCGGAGGATATCGCGCAGGCGCTTTCCGAGCGGAAGGGCGCGAAGGTCGCGGTGTTTGAGCCGCAGCGCGGCACGAAGCACAAGCTGGTCGAGCTGGCGCTCAAGAACGCGAAGGACGCGCTGGCCAAGCGCAACGCGCATCTCGCCCGCGCGCACGAGCGAACCGTCGGCGCATGCGAGGCGCTGGCCAAGGCGGTCGGCATGGATCACACGCCAAGGCGCATCGAGGGATACGACATCTCCAACACGCAGGGCGTTTTGAGCGTGGCGAGCATGGTTGTCGCCATCGACGGCGAGGCGGCGCGCAAGGAATACCGCATTTTCCGCATCAAAACGGTCGTCGGCGCGAACGACTTTGCCTCCATGAACGAGGTGCTGACCCGCCGCCTGACCCGCGCGACGCAGGAGCGGGAGGCGCTGGCCAAGGCGGGCAGGCTGCCTGCGGACGGGCGCGGCCTGTCCGGCTTTGCCGATCTGCCGGATCTGATTTTGATTGACGGCGGCCCGCAGCAGCTCCGGTTCGCGCGCGAGGCCATGCTCAAGGTCGGCTACGACATCCCGATTTTTGGCCTTGCCAAGCGGCTGGAGGAGATCTTCCTGCCGGATCAAGAGGAGAGTATCCTGCTTGACCGCAAGTCGCCCGCGCTGCACCTGATTCAGCGCGTCCGCGACGAGGCGCACCGCTTCGGCATCACCCACCACCGCGACCTGCGCCAAAAGGCGGGCATGCACTCCACGCTGGAGGATATCCCCGGCGTCGGCGCGACCCGTCGGCGCGCGCTGCTGACGCATTTCAAGTCCGTCGCCAACATCGCGGCGGCCACGCCGGAGGCGCTCTGCGAGGTGGAGGGCATCGGAAAAGCGCAGGCAAAGGCGATTTGGGACTATTATCATCCGGAAGAAAAAGAAAGCGGCGGGGCAAAGCCCTGACCGCTTTCTTCTTATGTGCAGTAAATGAGCAAATCCGAAATTTTGCACAAATTCCGATAACGGGCGCGCGATGCGCGCCCCTACAATGTTGCGGAAAAAGCAAGCGCACATTGTATCGCTGTACCCGTAGGGGCGCGCATTGTGTCAAGAGCAACATGGTTTACACTTTGTGCAAGCACATGGTTTACATATTTTC
>ERZ827168.2409-NODE-2409-length-21821-cov-17.680051_pt1 | contig 21821 bp, 18 predicted proteins | sample MGYA00519868_ERZ827168 | MGnify/ENA primary metagenome ERZ827168 (study PRJEB31778, sample SAMEA3449271) | human gut metagenome | biome: human gut; feature: human-associated habitat; material: faeces | place: United Kingdom | collected 2010/2012 ...
TTTCTTTTCCTCTTTTCTTTCGCTGCTGAAAGAAAAGAGGCCGCCGGAGGCAAAATAGGGAATTGCCAAAAGTGACCCGCGCCCGCAGGCGCGGAACAACTCTGTCATCACTACAATTCAAATATAAGGAGAACCCATTATGAGCGAATGCACCCACGATTGCAGCTCCTGCGGCGAAAGCTGCGCGGAGCGCAAGGAAGTAAACCCCTTTGAGAAGAAGCCCCTCCACGAGGGCTGCCGCGTCCGCAAGGTCTACGGCGTGGTGTCCGGCAAGGGCGGCGTCGGCAAGTCCATGGTCACCTGTCAGCTGGCGGTGGCGCTGCGCCGGGAGGGCTACCGCACCGCCATTCTGGACGCGGACATCACCGGCCCGTCCATTCCCAAGGCCTTCGGCATCCACGGCCGGGCCGCCGGTACGTCCGACGCCATCATCCCCGTGACCACCGCCACCGGCATCCAGCTCATGTCCGTGAACCTGCTGCTGGAGCACGAGACAGACCCGGTGATCTGGCGCGGGCCGGTGATCGGCGGCGTGGTGCAGCAGTTTTGGAGCGATGTGCTGTGGGACGACGTGGACTATATGTTCGTGGATATGCCTCCCGGAACAGGGGATGTGGCGCTGAACGTGTTCCAGTCCCTGCCGGTGGACGGCGTCATCATCGTGGCCAGCCCCCAGGAGCTGGTGTCCATGGTGGTGCAGAAGGCCGTGAAGATGGCCCAGATGATGAACATCCCCATTGTGGGCCTGGTGGAGAACATGAGCTACGTTCAGTGTCCCGACTGCGGCAAGAAGCTGTATATCTTCGGCGAGGGCAAGACCGAGGAGGCTGCCAAGGAGTACCACATCCCCCTGCTGGCAAAAATGCCCATCGACCCGGCGCTGGCCAAGCTGGTGGACGACGGCTGCATCGAGCAGTTCGAGGGCCACTGGCTGGACGGCGTGGTGGAGACCATCCTACGGGCGGAGTAAGCGTGAGTAAGTGAGTATGAGAAAAGGAGACGGCGCAGGCCGTCTCCTTTTTATTCAGCTTTTCTTTTTTCCCAGGTACGCTTCCTTGATGGACTCGTCGGCCAGCAGCTCCGCGCCTGTGCCGGACTTGGTGATCAGGCCGGTCTCCAGAACGTAGGCGTAGTCGGCGATCTTCAGGGCCATGTTGGCGTTCTGCTCGATCAGCAGCACCGTCACGCCCTGCTCGTTCACCGTGCGGATGATGTCGAAGATTCCCTGCACCACCAGCGGTGCAAGACCCAGTGACGGTTCATCCAGCATCAGCAGCTTGGGGCGGCTCATCAGGGCGCGGCCCACGGCCAGCATCTGCTGCTCGCCGCCGGACAGTGTGCCTGCCAGCTGCCAGTGGCGCTCCTCCAGCCGGGGGAACAGCTCATAGACCCACTTGATGTCCCTCTCGATACCATCCCTGTCCTTGCGCAGGTACGCGCCGGCCTTCAGGTTTTCCAGCACCGTCAGGTTGGCGAACACGCGGCGGCCCTCCGGGGACTGGGCAATGCCCGCCTCCAGAATCTTGTTGATGGGCTTGCCCAGCAGCTCCTGCCCGTCGTAGCTGACAGAGCCGCTGTCGGCCTTCACCAGGCCGGAGATGGTACGCAGGGTGGTGGATTTGCCCGCGCCGTTAGCGCCGATCAGCGTAACGATCTTGCCGTCAGGCACCTCCAGGCTGATGCCGCGCAGCGCCTTGATGCCGCCGTAGGAAACGTGCAGGTTCTCAATCTTCAGCATCGTCTGCCACCCCCAAATATGCGTCGATGACGCGCTCGTTGTTTTGGATCTCCTCCGGCGTGCCCCTGGCGATGAGCTTGCCGAAGTCCAGCACGTAGATGCGGTCGGCAATGCCCATGACCAGATCCATGTGGTGCTCAATGAGCAGGATCGTCTTGTGGAACTTGGTGCGGATCTCCTTGATGAACTCCGCCAGCTCCAGCGTCTCCTGCGGGTTCATGCCGGCGGCCGGCTCATCCAGCAGCAGCAGGGTCGGGTCGGTGGCCAGCGCGCGGGCGATCTCCAGCCGGCGCTGCTTGCCGTAGGGCAGGCTGGTGGCCAGCTCGTCCTTCACGTCCTCCAGGCCCACGATCTTCAGAAGCTCCAGCACCTCCTCGCGCTGCTTGGCCTCCTCCTTGCCATTCAGGTGGAACGCTGCGGTAAACAGATTGCTGGTGCGGCGCAGATGCTTGGCGATGAGCACGTTGTCAAACACGGTCTGTGTCTTCCACAGGCGGATGTTCTGGAACGTGCGGGCCATGCCCCGGGCCGTGATCTTGTCCGGGGTGGGGGCAAGGACATGGTCGGTAAAGGCGTACTCGTCCCGCTCCTTCTGCGCCAATTTCCACGCTTTCAGCGCCTCGTCGTCCAGAGTCTCCTCCGGGGCAAGCTGGGCGGTATACATGGCGGGATCTTCGCCCTTATAGGTCTTTTTCATCTTGCCGGCGGGATGGTTGCGCACGATGCACTCGCCGTTGAAGCTGACGCGGCCGTTGGTGGGGGCGTACACGCCGGTGATGACGTTGAACGCGGTGGTCTTACCCGCGCCGTTGGGTCCGATAAGGGCCACGATCTCGCCCTCGTTGACCTCCAGGCTCAGGTTATCCACGGCGACCACGCCGCCGAACTGCATGGTGACATTCTCAACAGACAAAACGTTCTTGCTCATTTGGATGCCACCTCCTTCGCCTTATCCTTTTTCCGGAAGAGCTTTCCGAAGAAATTGATGATGGCGTCCCAGGAGAACTCCCTGTCGCCCATGATGCCCTTGCGGAAGAACAGCACCACGATCATAATGACCACGGAAAACACCAGCATACGGAAGCCGCCGCGCATGAACGGGATATTCACGCCCAGGTAGGGCATGGGGTCGTCCAGGAAACGCAGCCACCACTCGGAGCAGGCGATATACAGGAACGAACCGATGATCGAGCCGGTGACAGAGCCGATACCGCCGATGACCACGATGAGCAGGATCTCATAGGTCATGGTGGAGGTAAAGGCGTTGGCCTGGACGCTGAACTGGAACATGGCCAGCAGCGCGCCGCCCACACCGGCGAAGAAGGAGCTGATGAGGAACGCCTGCATCTTGTGCTTGGCCAGGTTGATGCCCATGGCCTCGGCGGCGATCTCATCGTCGCGGATGGCCTTGAAGGCGCGGCCGTAGGTGGAGTTGATGATCAGCACGATAACGGCGATGCAGATGCCGGATATGATGAACGGAAACAGCACGCTGTCGAAGTTGGCGAACTTCTTCAGCAGGTTCGAGCCGTTGGTCAGCGGGCCGGCCACCTTCCACTGGATGATGGCGCGCATGATCTCGGCGAAGCCCAGCGTGGCGATGGCCAGATAGTCGGACTTCAGCTTCAGCACCGGCAGGCCGATGAGATAGGCAAACAGCGCCGGCACAACGCCGGCCAGGAGCAGGCCCACGATCATAGGCAGGCAGAACTGGACCACGCCGCCGTCGAAGTACTGGTACACCGAGGCGCGGGAGGCCACGGGGATGGTCAGGATGGCGTAGGTATACGCGCCGATCATCATGAAGCCCGCCTGGCCCAGGGAGAACAGGCCGGTGAAGCCGTTCAGCAGGTTCAGGGACACCGCCACCAGGGAATAGATCGCGCCCTTTTTCAGAACGGACGCCAGCATGGAATAGTGCTGGAACTTGTCCACATACAGCAGGAAGGCGATGCAAACGGCGGCAAGGATCAGAGACAGCAGCAGATTTCTTTTCTTATGGTTCTTCATATCTCACACCTTCTCCGTCAGTTTTTCGCCGAACAGGCCGTTGGGCTTGCACAGCAGGATCACGATCAGCAGCGCGAACGTAAAGGCGTTGCTGAACACGGCGATGGTCTCGTTGGCCTTGATGAAGGACTCGCAGATGCCGATGATGAACGCGCCGATGACCGCGCCGGGGATCGAGCCGATACCGCCGAACACCGCCGCCACAAACGCCTTCAGGCCGGGCATGGCGCCAATCATGGGGCTGACCTGTCCGTAGTTGGAGAAATACAGGATGGAGGCCACACCCGCCAGGAACGAGCCGATGACAAACGTCATGGAGATAACGGAGTTGATCTTGATGCCCATGAGCTGGGACGTCTCAAAATCACGGGACACGGCGCGCATGGCCATGCCGATCTTCGTCTTCTGGATGAGAATGACCAGCACCACCACCAGCAGGATGGTCAGAATGGGGGTGATGATGGTGATGCGCTTCATGCTCAGGCCGCCCACCTGGAGCACCTGGGTCAGGAAGGGGATGTCGGGATAGGCACGGGCGATACCGCCGGTGACGTAGTTGGCCAGGTTCTGCAGCAGGTAGCTGACACCGATGGCGGAGATCATCACCGACATACGGGGCGCGGTGCGCAGGGGGCTGTACGCCGCCTTTTCGATGGCCACGCCCAGGGCCACCGTAAGAATAAGTACCAGGGGGATGGACACGGCCATGGGCATAGAGGCGGCCATATAGACCATAAAGAAGCCCGCCATCATGAAGATGTCGCCGTGTGCGAAGTTGATAAGACGCAGTATGCCGTACACCATCGTATAGCCGATGGCGATCAGCGCATACAGGCTGCCCACTGTGACGCCGGAGAGCAGCAGTTGGATATAATACGCTGCGTCATGCATAAATGAACTTCCTCCTTATATGAATCCTGCGCTTTCGGTGACAGGGAGATGTCTCCCGGCCACCAAAAACGCAAGAGTCATCAAAGTTGCATCGTGAGGGGAGCACCGCTCCCCTCACGATGGTCTTTATACGTTTTGCCTGTGCTCGTGTGGTGTGTGCTTAGCCGTTGTAGGTGCTGTAGTACACGATCTGGCCATCCTTGATGGTCTTGATAACGGCATAGGTCTTGACGGCGTCGCCATTCTCATCGAAGGACAGGTCGCCGGTGACCAGGCCGGGCACCTGCAGGGTGGTCAGAGCCGCCTGGATGTCAGAGCCAACGGTGGAGTTGGCAGCCTCGATGGCATGCACGGCCGCCATGTAAGCGTCGTAGCCGCAGGGGGTCACGCTGGAGATGGCATCGGCAGTACCGCCGTTGTTCTCAATGCGGGTCTTGTCGGCAGCGACCCAGGCCTTGAAGCCGTCCACGAACGCCTTGCCGGCCTCGTTGGAGGTATCGTCGGCATCAAAGAACGCGGAGAAGAAGATGTCGGTGGCCTTGTCGCCGGTACGCTGGGCGATGGAGATGTCATCCCAGGTATCGCCGGCCATGATGGGGCAGGTGATGCCGGCATCGCGGGCCTGGGAGATGATCATAGCGGCGGTCTCGATGGACACGGGGGCGAAGATGCCGTCGTAGCCCTCGGACTTCACGGAAGCCATGATGGTGGAGAAGTCGGTCTCACCCTTCTGGAACTCCAGAACGCTGGCCTTACCGCCCAGGCGCTCCATTTCCTTCTGGAAGTAGTTGCCGAAGCCGGCGGAGTAGTCGTCGCCGGACTCAATGATCAGGGCGCAGTTCACGCTGCCCTTTTCCTTGTTGGCGAAGTTGGCCATCACCGCGCCCTGGAAGGGATCGATGTAGGATACACGGAAGTAGTAGTCGTTGTCCAGGGTGACCTGGGGGTTGGTGCAGGAGGTGCCGATAGCGGGAATCTTCGCATCCTTGAACAGATCGCCGGCAGCGATGGCGCAGGCAGAGCCGTACGTGCCGATGACCACGGACACGCCCTGGGAGATCAGGGTCTGTGCGGCGGTGGGTGCCTTGGAGGCATCGGAAGCGTTATCCGCCGTGATCAGCTGCACGGTGTACTCCTCGCCGTTGATGGTAACGGTGGGCTTGATGGTGTTGGCATACTCGATGCCCAGGATCTCCTTCTTGCCGCCGGCGCCGTTCTGGCCGGAGGTGGGCTCAAAGATACCGATCTTGACGACCTTGTCGCCGGAAACGTCGCCGCCCTGCTGCTGGCCATTGTCCTTGCTGCCGCAGGCAACCAGGGACAATGCCATGACCAGGGCAAGGATCATTGCCAAAAACTTTTTCATGGTAGTTCCTCCTAAATTTCCCTTGTGGCGGTCGCTTCTTCTATCGACCGTCCACAGAATATTCGTATTTTAATGGAAAAATGGCGGAAATACAATTGTAATAACCTCTAAAAATACATACGAAAAGAAGCGGCCGCCGCCGCGCCGCTCCTGTTCTTCCTCCACGTTTGTCCATATGCCGCGGACAAACGCACCGTCACCATGCACGTACCGTTGGAATGTTCCCTGCTTCCCCCGCTGAAAGCGTTTTTGCTTTTTCGTAAATCGCAATGCCGCAAAGCCGTATTTTCCCGCCAAAATCACATGATTTTGTTTTCATCCGTATACTTTTTGTCCACACCGGGCGCACACTTTCGCCGAATAATTCTGTCAGCGCCATCAGCACCGTATTTGTTTTTCAGCCGGGGACAAGTTTTTCGTCAAAATAGACAACTAAAAATGTGTTTTGCCCGCTGAAACTTTGTGCAGATAGCTTTTTGCACAAAAAGGAAGCCGCCCGAAGGCGGTTTCTCTTTGTGCTCAGCGTGTCAATAAACCTATCCTGTCATTCCGAGGAGCACCCCAAGGGTACTTGCTTCGCGGCGCGAAGCGACGTGGGAATCCGCAATCTTTTAGCTGCAAATCTATGCTAAAGCGCAAAAATCATGTGTTTTGAGAACGGATTGCCACGCCAGTCTGCGGACTGGCTCGCAATGACAGGCTTTTTCGACAGCCTGTGCAAAAGGGCTTCGGCGGATGCCGAAGCCCTGTCTGCGTTTGTATTATGAGGAGATAGGAATGGAAGACTTATTTGGCAGCCTGTGCGGCCTTGGCATTGCGGCCAAGGGCGCGAATGCCCTCCACCACCAGGTCGATGGCCAGGATCACCAGCAGCACGCCGATGATGCCGCGGATGTAGCACCACACCACGCCCGTGCCGCCGGCCATGATGCCCACGACCTGGGCCTTGATGGTGAACACCAGGGAGGTCAGGGTCACGATCAGCATGAAGAACATGGGGAAGTAGAACATCTTGTTGTTGCGGCCGATCTTGCCCAGCCAGCAGCACACAGCCAGCAGACCCAGAGCGGCCAGCAGCTGGTTGGCAGCGCCGAACAGAGCCCAGATCTTGGCATAACCGGTCAGGCCCAGGGCCACGCCGGCCACCACGGTGATACCGGTGGCGACATAGGGGTTGGTGATGACGCGCTTCCAGCCGGTCAGATCCTCGCGGGTCTTGCCGGGCTCGACGAAGAACTCGGCGAACATATAGCGGGCCAGACGGGTGGCGGTATCCACGGAGGTCAGGCAGAATGCGGACACAGCCAGGATCAGCATGGAGTACACGGCGTTGTAGCAGCCGTCGCCGAACACCTCGGAGAACATGGAGGCCAAGCCGGTGGCGAACACCACGGTAGGCGTGGTGGTCGTGCCGTCAGCATAGGAGGCCCAGATGTAACCGACAGCGCAGACGGAGATCAGAGCCAGAGCGCACTCGATCAGCATACCGCCGTAGGCGATGGGCTTGGCGTCCTTCTCCTGATCCAGCTGCTTGGACGTCGTGCCGGAGCCCACCAGGGAGTGGAAGCCGGACACAGCGCCGCAGGCGATGGTCACGAACAGTGCGGGGAACATATAGCCCAGGGACGTGCCGCTGGGGGCCAGGGTGTCATAGAAGCCGGTAAACGCGGGCATATCCACGACGGGATGGCAGCCGACGATACCCACCACAGCCAGAATCATCATGCCGTACAGCAGGAAGGAGCTCAGATAGTCACGGGGCTGGAGCAGAATCCACACAGGGGTGACGGAGGCCACGCCGATATACAGGCCCACGATGATCATCCACACGGTGTAGCTCAGGTAAATGGGATGCCAGTTCAGGCCGATGACCATGCAGACCACGATACCGATGACGCCGATGACGGTGGCAATGCCCAGAGGGGCGTTGCGGCGGTATACGAAGAAGCCGAACAGGATGGCCATCACGATGAACATGATGGAGATGATGGCGGTGGAAGCGTTGGCGGCGGAAGCCTCCAGATCCACAAGCCCGTCAGCGGTATAGGTAGCCTTGAAGGTGTTGGCCACGATGGAGGCGAAGGCCGCCACCACCAGGATCAGCGTCAGGTACGCGAAGGTGATGAACAGCTTCTTGGCCTTTGCGCCGATGGCGTCGCCGATGACCTCACCGATGGATTCGCCCTTGTGGCGGATGGAGGCGAACAGTGCGCCGTAGTCATGCACGCCGCCGAAGAAGATGCCGCCGATGAGCACCCACAGCATCACGGGCACCCAGCCGAACACCGCGGCCTGAATAGGGCCGTTGATCGGGCCTGCGCCCGCGATAGAGGAGAAATGATGGCCCATCAGCACGGGGGCTTTGGCGGGACAGTAATCCTTGCCGTCCTCCAGCTCATGAGCGGGGGTAACGCGGGAGTTATCCACACCCCACTTCTTGGCCAGCCAGCCGCCGTAGAAAATATAGCCTACGACCAGCACGGCACAGCCGATGATCAGGAACAAAGCAGCATTCATAAAGTTCTCTCCTTTCTGAACAACATTCTCTTTTGCTTATGAAACAGGGCTCGGTTGAGCACCTGCGCTGCACTGTGTCCGCTTGGATTGGTGCTGACCTTTTCCTCCGGCAGCACCGCCAAAGCGGTATGAAAATCCATCCATCCCCAGTAGGACATACGAAAGCTCTTGTAGAGCCTGCACCGCTTCAGCGCCCGGCGGGCGTCCTCATCGCAGCTGTCACACAGGAAAATGGCGGAAATGTAGGTATACATATGGCTCGGGCCGGGCTGGATACGGGCCATGCCCTCCTCATAGGCCAGCTTCTCACACTGCTCGTAGATCTCCTTCGTCAGGTGCGGCACGCTGAACAGATACACATACTCGAAGCTGTTGGCCTCCCACAGCTTTGCCTTCTTGGAGAGGACGTATTTGGAGTTGTGTACGTAGAAATCCATGGTGGCCATCAGGGGCGCGCGGTCCTCCTCGTGGCGGGTCACATCGAAGCTGCCCGCGTATACATCGCACAGCCGGTCGATGGCTTCCTGTCTCGTCATACCGCCGCCTCCCTTCATCTTATCACGTTCTTAATGCGTATTTGCATTATCTGAACATCTTTTCCGTTCAAAATCGTGAAAGGTTGTATTGCTAAAAGTTGCAAAACATTCGTCTGTGGCAAAAAAGAAACGTTCCCACCCGAGAACGCAATTACTATATACCGCCTTTTTTCAACTTGCAAGACGCAAATTGCACAATCTTCAACCGTTAATTTTGTGTAAATTTTTAGTTGATTTGTGCAAAGAGACGTGCTATATTGGATGTATTCCCGCGTTATGGAAAAAGTTTCGTTTGACGCGTCTGTCTTTATGTCCGAAAAACAACCCGGCGGTCTGTTGCCCACTTATGGGAGACAGATCGCTTTTTGTTTTCCCCGCCGCTGTCACAGCGGCGGGGCGGGCGAGCAAATTTTTACCTTTTATGCGAAAAATTGCCGGTAACTTTTTTCTTCCCTCTTCCCTTTTCCGCCTTCCGCTTCCCTTTTCCGCCTATCCGTGCTATATTATATAGGTAATGATCACCCAAGGAGGCCGTTTCCATGTCTCACACCATCGCCGCCATTGCCACCGGCCGCAGCCCCAGCGCCATCGGTATCCTCCGGCTCTCCGGTCCGGATACCTTTACCGCGCTGGACGCGGTGTTCCGCGCCCGGAACGGCAGACCCGCCGCCGCACAACGTCCCCGGTCCATGGTGCTGGGCGACCTGCTGGATGGGACGGGCCGCGTCATCGATAACGTGCTGTGCGTCACCTTCCCCGCGCCCCACAGCTACACCGGCGAGGACTGCGCCGAGCTGCACTGTCACGGCAGCCCGGTGGTGCTGGACACCGGCCTCCGCGCCCTGTTCGCCGCCGGCTGCCGTCAGGCCCAGGGCGGCGAGTTTACCAAGCGCGCCTTCCTCAGCGGTCAGTTGGACCTGCTGCAGGCCGAGGCGGTGGCGGATCTCATCGACGCCGAAACAGCGGAGCAGGCCCACAACGCCGTCTGCCAGCTCTCCGGTACGCTGAGCCGCACCGTGGACCGCGTCTACGATGCCCTCCTGTCCATGGCCGCCCGGTTCTACGCCGTGGTGGACTATCCCGACGAGGACATCGAGGACCTCCGGCAGCCGGAGCTGCTGGACACGCTTCACACCGCCCGTCAGGATCTGGAGCGATTGCTGACCGGCTTCTCCCGGGGGCAGCTGCTGAAGCAGGGCGTGCCCACCGTGCTGCTGGGCAAGCCCAACGCCGGTAAGTCCTCCCTGCTCAACGCCCTGCTGGGCTATGACCGGGCCATCGTCACCGACATCGCCGGTACGACCCGTGACACGGTGGAGGAAAAGCTCCCCGTGGGCGGTGTACTGCTTCGGCTGACGGATACCGCCGGCATCCGCGACGGCGGCGACGCCGTGGAGGCCCTGGGCGTGGAGCGCAGCCGCGCCGCCGCCCATCAGGCCGCCCTGGCCATTCTCGTGCTGGACGGCTCGTCCCCCCCCACGGCAGAGGACGAGGAGGCCATCGCCCTGGCCCGGCAAGTCCCCCGCCTGCTGGTGGTGATGAACAAGTGCGACCTGCCCCGCCATCCGGACGCCGCTGCTCTCACTGGCCGCTTCGACACCGTCCTCTCCGTGTCCGCCAGGGAGAACCTGGGTCTGGACGCGCTTACCCGCGCCATCGCCGCCCTCTTCCCCACCGGCGCCCCCGCCGATGGCGCGCTGCTGACCAATGCCCGTCAGGCGGACGCCGTGTCCCGTGCCCTCAGCGCCGTCACCGATGCCCACGACGCCCTGCAAAACGGCATGACCCCCGACGCGGTGCTGACGGACTGTGAGGCGGCGCTGGAGGCGCTGGGCGAGCTGAACGGCAAACACATCCGGGACGATCTGGTGGACACCATTTTCTCCCGCTTCTGCGTGGGCAAATAATTCTTCTATCTAATATCTTATATTATTTACATTTTCCCCATTCCGTGATATGATAGCCCATATCGCACTTAAGGAGGCTTTACCCCATGCGTGATTACATTATCATGACCGACAGTTGCTGCGACCTGACGGACCACATGGCCAAGGAGCTGGAGCTGACCGTTGTTCCCTTGACGGTCCATATCGACGGCCAGGACTACCCCAACCTGCTGGACGGCAGCGCCATCAGCTTTGAGGACTTCTACTCCAAGATCCGGGCCGGTAAGCTGGCCACCACCTCCGCCGCCAACGTGGGCCAGTTCCAGGACGCCATGCGCCCCGTGCTGGAAAGCGGCAGGGACATTGTGTGCATCGGCTTCTCCAGCGCCCTGTCCACCACCTACCAGAGCGCCTGCATCGCCGCGGAGGATATGCGTCAGGAGTTTCCCGACGCCAGGATCTACGTGGTGGACTCCCTGTCCGCCTCTTTGGGTCAGGGCCTGCTGCTGTACCTGACGGTGCAGAAGAAGCGCGAGGGCCTCACCGCCGAGGAGCTGGTGCAGTGGGTGGAGGACAACAAGCTCCACATCGACCACTGGTTCACCGTGGACGACCTGAACTACCTGAAGATGGGCGGCCGCGTCAGCGCCACCACCGCCTTCCTGGGCACGATGCTGTCCATCAAGCCGGTGATGCACACCTCCGACGAGGGCAAGCTCATCCCCATGAGCAAGGCCCGCGGCCGCAAGGCCAGCCTGCAGGCCCTTATCGACAAGGTGGCGGAGCTGGGCATCGAGCCCAGCGAGCAGACCATGTTCATCTGCCACGCCGACTGCGAGGCGGAGGCCCGGGCCGTGGCCGAGGAGCTGAAGGCCCGCTACGGCGTCAAGGAGGTCTACATCAACTACATCGGCCCGGTCATCGGCAGCCACACCGGCCCGAACACCATGGGCCTGTTCTTCTACGGCACGAAGCGCTGAGACCAGATCCACAAAACGGAGGACACGCCATGGAATGGCTGGAAATGAAGATCGACACCTCCCACGCCGGCCTTGACCCGGTGTGCGCCATGCTGGAGCAGCAGGGCGTCACGGGATGGATGATCGACGACGAGACGGACTTTCAGGACTTCCTGGAGCACAACCGCCAGTACTGGGACTACGTGGACGAGGAGCTGCTGGCGGAAAAGCGGGGCGTCAGCCGCGTCACATTCTATTTGGAGAGGAACGAGAACGCCCTGTCCACCATCGCCGCCGTGCGCATGGCCATGTCCGCCATGAAAAAGGCGCACCCGGAGTACGCCCCCCTGCGGCTGACCATGGACAATGTGGCCGACGCGGACTGGGAGAACAACTGGAAGCAGTTCTACAAGCCCATGGAGATCGGCGATCGCCTGCTGGTCGTCCCGGAGTGGGAGCAGGCCTCTGACCCGCAGCGGATCACCCTGCGGCTGAACCCCGGCCTGACTTTCGGCACGGGCAGCCATGCCACCACCCGCCTGTGCCTGCAGGCGCTGGACGCCCACATCCACGGCGGCGAAAAGGTTCTGGACCTGGGCTGCGGCAGCGGCATCCTGTCCATCGCCGCCCTGCGGCTGGGCGCGGCCAGCGCCTTCGCCTGCGACATCGATGAGAAGTGCGTGGATGTGGCCTACGGAAACGCTGCCCTCAACGGTATCACCCGCGACACCTACACCGTTCGCTGGGGCGATGTGCTCCACGACCAGCAGCTCCGCACCGAAATGGGCGGCGGCTACGACATGGTGGTGGCCAACATCGTGGCCGACGTCATCATGGGCCTCAGCGGCAGCGTCCGGGACTTTCTGAAGCCCGGCGGCCTGTTCCTCTGCTCCGGTATCATCGACGACCGGGCGGAGGAGGTTCTGCAAAAGCTGAAGTCCGACGGCTGGGACGTGATCGAGCAGCGCAGCAGCGAGGGCTGGTTCAGCTACCTGAGCCGAACATAAAAAAGAACCGCCTCCGGCGGTTCTTTTTTTGCTTTATTCATCTCCGTATCGCCCGTCCGGCCATCACGCCGGTCAGCTGCCCGTCCCGGACGGCGGCCTGGCCATCCACCAGCACCAGCGTCATGCCCTCCGCCGTCTGCCGGGGCTGCTGATACGTCCCCCGCTCGTGGAGCTTCTCCGGGTCGAACACACACACGTCCGCGTCCGCCCCCTGGGCCAGCACGCCCTTGCCCCGCAGCCGCAGGGCCGCCGCCGGCGCGCCCGTCAGCTTGTGCACGGCCTGCTCCCACGTCAGTGTCCCCGTCTCCCGGACAAAGTGTTCCAGCAGCCTTGTGCAGCTGCCGTATACCCGCGGGTGGGGCTGCCCCTCCGTGGGATAGGTAGCGTCGGAGATCAGGCTGCTGTACGGGTCGCGGAGAATACCCGCAATGTCCTCCTCCGAAGCCATAAAGTCGATCATCGTCACCTGGCAGTGCTCCCGGATCAGCAGGTCGCAGCAGGCGTCCAGCGGCGTCTTGTGCTCCATCTCCGCCAGCTCCGCCACGCTCTTGCCCAGATAGATCTGATCCTCCGGACAGTGCAGGCTGGTAAGCAAAATACCGTCCCACCCCGCCAGCCGGGCGATGTCGTCAAAGCCGTCGCCGCTCTCGATGCGGCGGGCCAACAGCTCCCGCTGGTGGGGATCGGCCAGCCGCTCCGCCACCGCGTCCATGCCGCCCTCCAGAAACTCCGGCGGCAGAATGTGCAGCAGCTGGGTGGAGCCGGCGGTGTAGGGATACACGTCGCAGCTCACATCCAGCCCCTCCCGCCGGGCGCTTTCCATCAGAGCCAGCGCCTGAGGGATCTTCGTCCCCCAGTTCTCCCGGCCCATGGCCTTCAGATGGCTGATATGCATGGGCACGCCCAGCGCCCGGGCCACCGCCAGCATCTCCTCCACGGACTGGCATACGCCGCCGCCCTCCTGCCTCATGTGTACTGTCACCGGCACGTCCTGCCCGGCGATGGGCTGCAAGGCCCGGATCAGCTCCTCCGTGGTGTAAAAGCACTCAGGCGCGTAGCCCAGTCCCAGGGACACGCCCAGCGCACCGTCGGCCAGCGCCTGCTCCAGCGCCCGGTGTATGGCCCGGTAGTGCCGGTCCTCCAGATGCTCCAGCTCATAGCCCGCCGCGTCGGCCCGCAGCACCCCCGCGCCGGCCAGCATCCCCATGTGCAGGGGCAGCGGCGGCAGCGACGCGAAGTAGTCCGCCAGCGATCCGGTGGCCATCTCCGCCGGAATCTCCCCGGTGATGGGCCGCAGATAGTCCCGTATGGCCCGGCCGTGGGCCGCGCCGAAGGGGGCGCAGCTCAGGCCGCAGTTGCCGTTGACGATGGTGGTCAAGCCCTGGCACAGCTCCGCCGCGCCGAAGCCGGGGCGGAACGCTGCCGCGTCGGCGTGGCGGTGTATGTCGATAAACCCCGGCGTCACCGTCAGGCCCGCCGCGTCCACCTCCTGCCGGGCCTCCCGACCCGTCAGGTCTCCTACCGCGGCGATCCTTCCGTCCTGAATGGCCATGTCCGCCCGGAAGCCCGGCGCACCGGTGCCGTCTATCACCGTACCGTTCCGAATAATTGTGTCAAGCATGGTCTGTCCCTCTTTCCTGCTTCCCCGCCGCCAGCGGCAGGGTGATGATGAACCGCGTCACGCCTCCGCCGCTCTCGCAGCGCAGCGTGCCCCGGTGTGCGTCGATGATGGCCTTGGCGATAGGCAGCCCCAGTCCAAAGCTGTCGCCGTCCGTCCGGGCCTCGTCCGCCCGGTAAAACCGGTCAAAAATGTGGGGCAGCTTGTCCGCCGGGATGTCCGGTCCGCTGTCTGCCACCGTCACCACAGCGAAGCGTCCCTGCTTCTCCGCCGTCAGGCGGATGTCCGTGCCGCCGGCGGAATACTTCACCGCGTTGTCCAGCAGCGCCGCCAGCGCCTGGCCCAGCTTCCCGCCGTCGCCCCGTACCGGCAGCTCCGGCGCAATGTCGTACTCCAGCCGTTTTCCGGCCTCAAAGGCCACCGGCTCGAATCGCAGTACTGCCGTCATCGCCGCCTCCGACAGGTCCGCCGTCTGCTCCGGCAGCGACCCGGCGCTGCGCTGGGCCCGGGACAGCGTCAGCATATCCTCCACCAGCAGCTTCATCCGCCGGCTCTCCTCCCGGATGTTGTCGATATACACCGCCTGCTCCGGCAGCGCCGACTGGTTCAGCAGCTCCGCCGAGGACAATATCACCGTCAGCGGCGTTTTCAGCTCATGGCTGGCGTCGGACAGAAACTGCTCCTGCTGCGCCCACGCCGCGCCCACCGGCCGCGTCACCACGCCGGCCAGCAGATAGCTGCACAAAAACAGCACCAGCAGCGCCGCCGACCCTGCCAGTGAGCACACCGCCGCCATAGACCGCATGGTGGTGCTCTCCAGCGTGGTGTCCGTAAAGGCTATCAGCGTGCTGGTATACCCGGTCTTGCGCAGATACCGCAGGTGGAAATCCGCCAGCAATCCCGTGTCCTCCTCCTGGGCCAGCGCCTCGGTCACGATGGCCGCCAGCTGGCTCTGGTCGCTGAGGTCATAGTAGCTGTTGCCCGCCACCCGGGCCATGCCGCTGGCATACACCTCCGCCACGAAGCAGGGGATGCCCTCCGCACCGGGCTGCCGCGAGCCGTAGTCCCCGCTCTCCAGCGCCTGATACAGCTGCTGCTGCACGCTCTCGCGGTAGTTCGCCCGGGAGATCAGCACCACCGCCGCGAACACCGCCAGCAGCACCAGCGAGATCAGCAGCATATTGGTGGCCACCACCTTCCAGCGCAGATGGCGTATCATGCCTCCACCTCCAGGCAGTAGCCCACCAGCCGCAATGTCTTGATGCGGACTCCGGACTGCAAATGGGTCAGCTTCCGCCGCAGGAAGGAGATATACACCTCCACGTTGTTGTCCTCCGCCGCAGAGTCATAGCCCCACACCTTCAATATCAGCTGCTCCTTCGTCACGATCTGGCTGCCGTTCTTCATCAGCAGCTCCATCAGGTCGTACTCCCGCCGGCTCAGCCGCACCTCCCGTTCACCGCACCGCAGCAGAAACGTGGACTGCCGCAGCGTCAGGTCTCCGAAGACCGTCTCCCCCGCGTCGGCGCTGACCTCCTCGCCGCTGCGCCGCAGCAGCGAGCGGATGCAGGCCAGCAGCTCCTCCGACTCAAAGGGCTTGGTCAGATAGTAGTCCGCGCCGCAGTCCAGCCCCCGCACCCGATCGCTCAGCTCGCTCCGGGCCGTCAGCATCAGCACCGGCAGACTGCTGCCGCTGCGCCGCAGCTCCCGCAGCAGCGTGAAGCCGTCCATCCCCGGCAGCATGGCGTCCAGCACCAGCAGGTCATAGATACCGCTGCGGGCGTTGTCCAGCCCGGATATGCCGTCGTTGCACACGTCCGCCGTGTAGCCCTGCCGGTGCAGCAGCTCCGCCAGCGTGGATGCCAGCCGCTTCTCGTCCTCCACGATCAATATCCGCATACCGAACTCCTTTCGCCGTTCCCGGCGTTTCTTACGAAAGTCCCAGCGCCGCCAGCGTCAGTACCTGGGCCAATCCCGTCTCCTCCATGCGATAAATGGTGGCGTCGCCGTTCAGCGTCACATACCGCCCTCCGTCGCCGGTGCTGCCGCCGACGGTCAGCGTCAGCGCGCCGTCGCCGCCGTGGGCGTTGACGTAGTTCACCGCCAGTATGGCCTCCGGCACATCCAATCCGCATACTGCCGCCGCGCCGTCCGCCGGGTCATAGTCCACGCAGGCCGTCACGGCCAGCTTCCCCAGCTCGTCCACCAATGATGCCGTCTTTTCCGTCACATCCCGCGCGCCGGACCTCCGCACGCCGCTCTCGTCCACCGAAAACGTCACCTGCTTGCCCTCCGCCCCGGTCAGCGTCAGGGAGATCAAATTCTCCTCCGTGATGGCCGGCAGCTCCGGCAGCACCGCCATGTCGTAGATGCTGCGGCTCAGCGCCTCGCCATCCGCCTGGGCGGCCAGCCGCACCACGCCGTCCGGCGTCAGCACGTACCAGCGCCCGTCCGATGTCTGCGACCCCACATAGATGGTGCTGTCCGCGCCGTCCGCCGTGGCCGTCACGTATTTTTTCGGCGTCTCCAGCCCATAGCCGCTCAGCTCACCCTGGCCCTGCACCGGCTCTGCGGCGGCCAGCGATGACGGCAGCGCCAGCAGCGCCGCCACGGCGTCCTGATCCAGCGGGAACGTCCCGTCGTCCACCCAGTGCCAGGTGTCGTCCGTCCGGGCGAACCGCAGCGTCACCTCGCCGTCGCACAGCTCCAGCGCCGTCACGCCCTCCACCGGCACGATGTTCACCGCCATATCCTCCTGCTGGGGCTGGGCCTCCTTCTTGCCGCAGCCGCACAAAAGCGTCAGCGCCGCCAGCAGCGCCATCGCCCGTATCCGTCGTTTCATGTCTGCGTCTCCTTTGCCGTATTCTGCCCCTCAGTATACCAATTTCCCAGGGAAAAAGAAAGAACAAATCGTAAATCTTGATGTGAAGATGTGAATACGCAGAGGGCAGGCCCACTGGCCTGCCCTCTGCATATCCCCTCTGTTTGCCATATCCGAGCTGGTAAGTACCCCCTCATGCCTCCCAATGCTGCCGCCGCTTCACGCCGCACAGCCGCGCCGCCCACGAGGTGGGAAAGCTGCGCACCGCCCGGTCCAGCCGGGTCACGGCGTCGTTATACAGCAGGCGGCTGGTGCGGAGCATTTGCTCGCAGCAGTCCGACGTGCCGAAAAGGCGGCTGTACGCCTCGTCTGCCCGCAGTCCGGGATGGCGGTCCGCCGTGGTAGACACCGCCGCCAGCACATCGTCCAGCAGCTGTTCCTGCTGCCGTACCTCCTCCGGTGTAGACAACGGCCCGATGACCCGGCGGCGCAGCCGCAGCTGCTCTGCCAGCGCCGCCATATTCTCCCCCGCGTAGCCCTGGGCCACCTCCAGCAGCGCCAGCACCGCGTCGAACCGGGTGGACAGATGCGCGCTGATCTGCTTCATGGCCCTGCCGGCGTTCTCGTCCATCGTCCGCAGACTGTGCCGGGCAGACAGAAACACCAGCACCACAGTGACCAGCAGTATGGCGCAGCAGATAAGCAGCTCCACGCACTTCCCCCCTTCCGTCCGTCATCCCCCCGACGGTCTGTGCTGCCAGTATACCGCGCCGGGGCCGCGTCGACGGTTAAAATGCACGAACCTCCCGGAAAAGGGAATAAATCGCCATAAAACGCCGCAGCGGGCGTCACATCACAGTGACGCCCGCAGGGTGAACCGACCGTTATTTGTGGTAAAGGAATATACGCCGTTGTAGCGCTCCACAATGGAGCAGATGCTGCGGACGCCGATGCCGTGGCCCTCCGCCTCGGTGACAGGCAGTCCCTTCCGGAACCGGACGTCCGGCCCGCAGGTGTTGGACACCTGCAAAAAGAATTTGCCGCTCTTCTCGTAGGCCACCGCCTCGATGTCGCAGTCCTTGCTCTCCGCCCGCAGCCGCTGACAGGCGTGGAGCGCGTTCTCCAGCGCATTGGACAGCAGCACGCACAGGTCCGTCTCCGCCACCGGCAGGAACTGGGGCACCTCCGCCCTGACCCGCAGGGGGACGCCGCTGTCCTCCGCCCGCTGGGCGAAGGAGGACAATATCAGGTTCACCGCCTCGTTCTCGCAGAACCGGCGCACCTTCTGTGCCTCGATCTCGGCACAGACCTGACGGATATAAGCCTGCGCCCGCTCCGTCTGTCCGTTTTCAATGCAGGCGGACAGAAACTGCATATGATGCCGCAGGTCGTGGCGGTAGGTGCTGGCCTGCCGGTCGGCCTCCCGCAGGCTGGAAATTTCCCTCGTGGCCTGGGACACCTGCAGGTGCAGACTCTCCTGGGCCTGCTCCAGCCGGCTGCGCGCCGCGTTCTCGGCGGAGATCCGCAGCACGAACACCAGATACAGCACGCAGCACACGGAGGGCATGAACTCCACCGCCGCCTCCAGACCCCGCTCCAGCATATCTGTGTAGATCCGGGTCAGATAGTCAAAGGCGTAGCTGATAGCGGGCATAATACCGAAAAACACCTGCACGGACGGCTTCGTCCGCCCGATGGCCCGCACGGAGGGCGCTACGAATTTCAGCAGCCCCCACAGCAGCGGCAGCGTCACGATCAGCTCCGCCACCTCCTGGGTATTGCTGCCGCCGCCGATGCAGGCCACGGCGAACAGCGCGATCCACCGCCGGATCTGGCAGCACAGATACGCCGTCAGCACCGACACGATGGGCCAGATCGTCCTCCGCTTCATCACGCTCAGCACGATCATCAGTGGTATATGGGTCACCAGCGGGTAGATCGCCCGCAGTACCCCCACCTGGGTCACACAGTACACCACGCCCTGGACCAGCATGATCACCGCCATGCAGCCCCAGTAGCGGGCCAGCCGCTTCCGCGTCCAATCCAGATCGCAGAAGGCGGCGGACAGGATCATGCCGAAAATGCCCACCACCGCGTTGTTCAGCAGCGAGATGCCGTTCCACAGCGCCTCATAGGACACCGTCACCGTTCCGTCCATCATAGGATCACCTGCTTTCGGCTGAACACGTGCTCCAGATACCGTTCCTTGATCTCGGAGAACTTCCCGTGGGGAATGGGGATCTCCATCAGACACGCCATCTGCAGACCCCGGTAGGAAATACTCTGTATATAGTCCATATTCACCAGGAACGACCGGTGCGGCCGCAGGAAATTGCCATAGCCCTCCAGCTCGGCCGTGAGCTTATCCAGACTCCCGGCGCTCTCCAGCACCTGCCCGTTGGCCATGTGGAACAGCAGCGCCCGCCCGATGATCTCGCAGTATTCCAGCTTGTCCAGCCGGATGCGGGAGATGCCGTTCTTACAGCGCAGCAGAAGGCTCTGCTCCTCTGCTCTCCGGCATTCGTCGATGACGGAGTTCATCAGCTGGAAGAATGTCTCCTCCCGGATAGGCTTGAGCTGGTAATAGTACGCCCCCACGGTGTAGGACTGCACGGCAAACTCGGCCGAGGAGGTGAGGAAGATGATCTTCACATCGTTGTCGAACTGCCGGATCTCCCGGGCGGCGCTGATGCCGCTCTCCCCCGGCATGATCACGTCCAGCAGCAGCACGTCGGGGTGCAGGCCGTTCTCCATCTCCGCCAGCAGCTCCAGCGGACTGTGGAAGGCCATGTACTCCATATCCGGACAGCGTTGGGCCTTATACCGCTCCAGCAGGCCGGTGATCTGCTCCAGAAACACCGGCTCGTCGTCGCAGAACGCGATCTTGATCATAGGGCGGCTCACCTCCCTTCCCGTGATCTCTTTTTCTATGCCAGTTTCATACCAGCGCCTTCTCCAGCTCGTCGATCAGTGCCGCGATGGCGTCCTCCCGGCAGTCCGGCAGCAGATGCACCCCCGGCGTCTCCCGCACCAGCGGAATGGCGTTGGCCGGGGCACAGCCCAGCCCCGCCCAGGTCAGCATGGAAATGTCGTTGGCGTGGTCGCCCACGCACACCACGTTCTCCCGTGAAATGCCCAGCATCCCCGCCATGTGTGCCACCATGCCGCCCTTGTTCGCGCCCTTGGCCGTCAACTCCACCAGCGTCACCGCGCTGGGCACGACCTCGTAATCGCCGTACCACGGCTGGCGGCGCAGATACTCCAGCAGCACCGGCAGGTTCTGCTCCTCCACGGAGAACAGCGCCTTGCTGATGGGCGAGGGCACCTCGTCCATGGAGCTTACCTCCACCGACGGCGCGTGGGTAATATGCATATGCCGCCGTGTCACGTCGTTGGGGTTCAGGGCGTGGATGCTGTTGTCGTCGTGGTACAGCTCCACCGCCGTGGCGGGCAGGTCGCGCACCACCTGGGCGATGTGCGCTCGCACGCCCTCCGGCAGAAACGCCGTATACAGATACTCGTGCCGCGAAAAATCATAGATGGCCGCGCCGTTGAACAGCACCGTCGGCCCGTTCATAGGGATGTCGTCCACCACCGTCTCAAAGGCGGGCTTGGCCCGGCCTGTGGCCACGGCGAAAATGCCCCCCTCGTCCATGAAGTGGTGCAGCGCCGCCCGGTTTCCCGGCGACATGGGCGGCATATCCACGCACAGCCGCAGCGCCTCCTCGGTATAGACCAACGTGTTGTCAAAATCGCTGACCAGCAGCATACCGCTGAAAATACCCATGCTCACGCCTCCGCTCCGCCGTTGGGCTTATGTCCGCCACCGCCGCCCCGGCGATGACGGCGGCGAGGCCGCCTCTTCTCCCCGTCGCTTGCGCCGCCTGCGGACTGCACCGGCTTCGGCGCGGCAGGCGCGGCGCTCACGCCGTCATTCCCGCCGTCTCCGCCGCCCCGGCGTCCTCTCCGGCGGCGATTGCCGCCGCCCTCCTTGGGCTTGTCCCCCTCGGGCTTGGGCGCGGCTGTCGTCTCCACCGGCTTGTCCATGCGGGGCGCGTCGCTCCGGCGGCGATCCCGTCCGCCCCGACGGCGGCGGCGCTTCTCGCCCTCCGCGGCGCTGGCCGCGTCCGGGTCAAAGTCGCTGATCAGCGTCACCGGCGGCAGCAGCTCCTCCTCCAGCGGCTCGATATACCGCTCAGGCCGCCGGTCGGGCACAACGATGCCGTCCCGGCTTCCCTTGCCGTTCCGCAGAACGCACACCTCGCAGTTGTGATAGCACCGGGGGCTCTCGGGCCGGTCGTCCAGCCGGACGTTCACCGTCTCCTTCAGCAGGTTGATGTCGCTGACGTTGCCCGTGCCGTCCGGCGTCAGCACGAAGGAGTCGTTCTTCGGCATCCGCTTCACCGCATCCTCGTATGCGTCCTGCTCGTACTTCAGGCAGCACATCAGCCGCCCGCACGTGCCGGAGATCT
>ERZ827168.2415-NODE-2415-length-21789-cov-5.622435_pt1 | contig 21789 bp, 15 predicted proteins | sample MGYA00519868_ERZ827168 | MGnify/ENA primary metagenome ERZ827168 (study PRJEB31778, sample SAMEA3449271) | human gut metagenome | biome: human gut; feature: human-associated habitat; material: faeces | place: United Kingdom | collected 2010/2012 ...
AACCTTGTCTCTTTTTATCCCTTTTTGAATTTGCGCAATTTATTGTACCTTATCGAGCTAGATCTTGCGTGCGTTAATCGCTCTTTTTACTTGCAAATAGGATAAAATCGTTATCACGTCTAATCCCATGACTCATCTTCACAATCATATTCCTCATATTGAATATCGAATTCTTCGCTTTCAATTTTGCTAATCACTATCTTTTTGGGGAACCCAAAATCATACAAAGAAACCACATCTGAAAAATACCCGTCAATATTCATCACTGTATCAAAGTAATTCGTCGATTCTATAATCTGAGAGAAGATATCCCAACTTACTACTGGAATGTGAGTCACCCCATATTCCCCAATGAAATAGCTACTACTCGTAATTACTACAGGAATAACTTTTTTGATGTCTTCTTTGTTTGCAACAAACCCATCTTTCTTTAAGATTGAATACAGAAGATTGGGATCCTCTGAAAATTTTGACATTGAGAGATTTATTTGGGCAACTGCTTTGTTTATTGTTTGTTTCGCCTTCCAAATATCATATCTTGTGCGTCCGCTATTAGCAAATTTAATCTGCCCTATAATAACAAGCCCTTGGTTATATGCGATTAAGTCAATATCCGTTTTTGTCTGGTTTTCTCCTTTGATTTTTATCGATGACGGTTTTACTTTCCACCCTGTTTTTCCAAGCATTGATCTAACTAATTCTTCGTATATTTCTTTTCCGAATTTATTTGCATTTTTGCCAGCTTGGCGCGATTCTTTGGCGTTCAATGATATTCTTTTGGCTAGTTCAACTATGTTTAAATCAAAATCTAATTGCCATCGTCCAACAACAATATCTTCATCTACGACAATAAACGTATTTTTAAAAACATCATCCCCAACGACTAATCTATAGCAATCATTGAAAACCTCATCACTAATCACATCTCCCCAAAGCATTTTTTCTCGAATATAAGATTTTGTGATTACTTTCATGGTTTGAGAAGAACAGAAAAACAAGGTCAAAAATTGCGTATATATGGAAGTCAAAATAGAGAGGACAAACGATTGATACTCACCTGTCAAAAAGAAAAATAAATCCGTTTGATTGCGATTAACAAATTGTCGTTTTAACATTTGCATAGCCACTTCTTTATCAGAATCAGCCACTCCAGTAAGACGACAATATTTGCAAATAATACATTTATAAAACGATTCTATGTAGCCATCGTCCTCGCTATATCTCTTCTTAGCAATGAGATTATCGTATTTATTCCCACACTGCAGCCCGTATTCGAATTCGGGATTTGTAAGTTTCAATACCATGCTAGGAACCTGATCTATAGTAATAGACTCTATAAGCTCACTTCCAAAGCTAATTGCATCATATTTTTCGATGAGCACACCGTACTTAATGGCATCTTGGTATATCAAGAGTAAGCTGGGTCTACTTCTTGAATATATATTTTCTAAAGAAATAGAAAGCTGATAATTGATGGATGAGACATCATTTTTAAGACATTTTTTAGCAATAGATAGAATAACATTCTTAGCTGTCCCAATTATATCAGGAGTTTCATCAACAAATCTTCCCATACAATAATAGAAGACTGTTAGTGAATCCGGGAAATTATCAGTCACACTATTTTCTATCCTATGTGCTATTATATCTCCAACTGGAATGAAAGCCTGAAGAAATAAATAGGTTTTTTCAATGTGATCCTTATGTTGTGGTATCTTATTTCCAATAAGTTCAATCAAGTCACTTTTCTGTTTCTCCGACATCTTCTCGTTTCGATAAATCTTTTCAAGACCTTTGCGAGCCATTAACGACTCAAAGTGCGTACAATTAATATTGTCAAAAATCATTTTAGCGCAATGTGTGTAATCTGATTTTGCCAGAGACTCAATTATTGTTGAAAAATTCTTCATATGGCCTCCTTCCTGCAATGCGCCATATTAATCAGGATAATTTATCGATATCGAAAAAAGAAATTCAAATTAATCTAGATTAAGACATAATTTTCTACTAACACCTATAAACTTATCCCATATTGAGCAATTCCACAGACGATACATTTGGCAAACATTCGATAATCGCTATTTATCCAACTACAAGCTTATTTGTCTTCTTCAAGAACTTCGCCGGGATCGGTCTATCCAGTTTCCAAGTGATGTTCATCGGTGTGGAGCCCTCGTGTTTTACATAGTTTGCTGTACCGAGATAGGTATAAGCCTCTGCACCACCCGTGATCCGGTCAGACTTGAACTCACGGACGAACAGCAGCACACGGCTTCCACGCGTCCTGTGGTTAATGTAGCGTTGGCCAGTGGGAGAATCCGCTGCTGTGGTGCTCTGGCTCTGCCAATGGAACAAGCTCTCGTTGATGGAATAATCGTTGTACATGGTCGTGGGTGAATAGTCCTTATCGGCCTTATTCAGCGTCACAAAGAACACATCCAACTGCTTGTCCGGCAGCCACTTCACACCCTCACGCACGGTTGCAGGCTTCATGAAATCCATGGCAACCAGAAGCTGATCACGGGTGTAGGTACAATGCAAATCCAATGGGCAGTCAAAGCCCAAATACACTGGCTCATCGATAAAGTCGATTTGCTCATACCGATATTGGAGCAGACTAATCAGTTCCGATATCAGTGTCGGACTGTCGGACAGTGCATAGAGGTTATCCAGCACTTCTTCATCGTCCCAGCTATTTGCTGTTTTGGACCAAACGGTCACATAAAACATCTGCAGCATTCGTTGCTCCACCGGAGGCAAGGCGGCAAAATTTACGTTATCCAGCCGGGGCAAAAGATCCAGCAGGAAGGCAATCCAACGGCGGGAATCCACCACTGCGAACCGTGCAAATGCCTTGGTCATGGTCTCCTCCAACGGCTCGCTAAAGTCCTCCATTACATCCGCACGAGCGCACAGCCGAGAGAACGAGGAGAATTTATAAATGGCTCTGGGGTCCAGATGATAATAATCCAGGAAGTTCTTAAGATTAAGCTCCAGGCCAGTATCTTCCTCAAAAGAGGCAATACGAGCCACCAGTCCGGCACTGTTGCCATAGGACGCCCGGATATTATCCAGGATATATTTTGCGGCTTTCTTCTCCAACTGGATGTAGCAACCCTTGGGCACGGAGATAAAGCCGTCCTTAATTTCGCGGGTCACGCTGCGGGTGGTGTTGCTGAGCAGCGCCGCGAATTTATCTTCAAAGTTATATTTCTTGTTTGCCTGGCCGATGAAGTCCAACACGGTCAGGCATTCTTTATCCTCTGCCAAGCGCAGGCCACGGCCCAACTGCTGCAGGAAGATGGTCAGAGACTCGGTAGGACGCAGGAACAGAACGGTGTTGACTTCAGGAATGTCCACACCTTCGTTGTAAATATCCACGACAAAAATGAAGCGCACTTCACCGGCCACCAAGCGCTGCTTGGCGGTTTTTCTTTCTTCGTCGGGGGATTTTCCGGTCAAGAACATGGAGGGAATGCCATGCTCATTGAAGTAACGACACATGAACTCGGCATGCTCGATGGAAACGCAGAAGCCAAGGCCCTTCACGTCGTCAATGTCGGTAACATACTTCAACAGAGAGCGGACCACCAAATCGGCACGGCGATTGGCCATGGCTCCGCTGAGCGTGTAAATGCGGGAAAGCTCACCCTTATCGTAGCCGCCAGCGGCCCATCTTAAATTGTCCAGATCCACGTTATCTGTAACGCCAAAATACTGGAACGGGCACAGTAGTTTTCGGTCAATGGCCTCGGGCAGGCGTATCTCCGCCGCGATGCGGTTATTGAAATATGGCAGAATACTCTTGCCGTCCATACGCTCCGGGGTAGCCGTCAGGCCAAGCAAGATCTGCGGCTTGTAGTGGTTCAGCAAATCTTGATAGGTACGGGCGGCAGCATGGTGGAACTCGTCCACGATGATGTAGTCATAGAAATCCGCCGCAGTCTTTTTGTCAAAGTCCTGGGAGTTGAAAGTCTGAATCGAGATAAACAGATTGTCGATGCTGTCAGGCTTGTAACTGCCCACGAACATCTCGCCAAAGTTGGCGTCCTTCAGTACCGCCCGGAATGTGTACAGACTCTGCTTCAGAATTTCCTCACGATGGACAACGAACAGCAGCCGACAGGGTTTGCCGGGGTTCTGCTTGCGGAAACGCTTATAATCTAAGGCAGAAATGACGGTCTTGCCGGTGCCGGTGGCAGCCACCACCAGATTGCGGGTGTAACCGCGGACGGTACGCTCTGCCTCCAGCTTGTCCAAAATTTCTTGCTGATAGGAATAGGGCGTGATGTCCATGGTGTAGACTTCGGCGTTGTTGGTGTCGAAGTATTTTTCTGCCTTCAGCGCTCGGGCAAGGCGCTCCTTCTGATCCTCGGAGTAATACTCAAACTCGTTGGAGTTCCAGTAGCTCTCAAAGGTAGCTGCGATCTTGTCGATAGTTTCCGGAAGGTCCTTCTTTGTGACCTTTACGTTCCATTCCAAGCCGCTGGAAATAGCAGCATTGGAGAGATTGGAGGAACCGACATAGGCGGTCGTGAAGCCAGTGTCACGGTAGAACACATAGGTCTTGGCATGGAGGCGGGTCCGCTTTGTGTCATAGCTGACCTTGATGCGAGTATTGGGCAGCTGACGCAACTCCTCGATGGCCTTCACATCGGTTGCTCCCATGTAAGAGGTCGTGATGATGCGCAGCTCACCACCGTTTTGGGTGAACTCTCGCAGTTCGTCCATGATCAGGCGCAGGCCGCTCCACTTGACGAAGGACACCAGCATATCAATGCGGTCTGCAGAGACGATTTCCTTTTTAAGTTCGGTGTACATCTGAGGCTCATGGATCGCACCGGTAAACAACGAGCTCTGGGCGATAGACGTCTCAGGGCGGCTGATATCCTCCGCAGTCTTACCCACTGCCAAACGGGGATCGGACTTCCGTAAAAGAGCAAGAAGCTGCTCTGCGCGCTGGTCAACACCCAGCGCGGCAAAGTCAGCTTCTTGTGTCGTGTTTTGAATGAGGGAAACAATCTGGTTGGTCAGAGCGATTTGCGCAGAGATATCTCCGCCATTGTTCAGTACGTTATCCAAGCCCTTTTGAACTATGTCAGACAGATACTGCGCCAGCACCTTAGAGGCTTCCGCCTTATCAATTGGCGCAACAGCCTTACGGGCTTCTGGAATCTCAGAAAGCTCGCTGTTCAGGGCGTTATTGATGATCTGCTCGTAAAGACCTGGATAGAGCATAAAAAGCCTCTCCTTCTTTGTCACTTTGTCAAATTGTACTACGCTATTAAAATCTTATATCAGCTGAATCTCTTTACAAGTTATCATCCAGTCTACACAAATGGTTGTAAAAATCCTTTGTGTAACGCTTCTCATTCTCTAGCAACTTAGCTCCTCGATCCAGATGCGCCTTTACCAAATTAGGAAAATAATCATCCTCACGAACAACCCTACCTTCGTTCTTCGCAATAAGACAACGAAACAGCAAATCGTGATCGCCAAAGATAACTTGCCGGCTCAGTTCAAGCCCGTTATTATCAGTCTCAAAATCTGAAGACATAAGGGAGCCTTTCTTTATAGACAAGGCAATTGCCAATTTAGAAAGAATAAATGGCTGTAAATTCAATGATTGTCCCAAGGAACTAAAAATTTCTTGAGTTTTTGATGATGTATGAAGTTTATTGGTCATTTTAGCTCCGACCTCCAAAGTACGTATCTGTAAGGATTTGTGTACTGCCATCCAGAGTGTGCTTCAATACGAAAGTATTGGATAGAATATCAGATACCCTCTCTTGGTAATCCCCAACAATTTCTTCATCGGTGGAAAGAATAATAATCTGACCATTTAACTTTGTAAAGAAATTAGTGAGGATATTGCTACGGTGTTCCTTGTCAATTCGCGCAAACGGTGTATCAACAATATAGGGAACGTTGATTTTATTCAACTGAGACAGACCATGATACAATGCCATAATGAAAATCTGCTTTTCTCCAGCGGAAAGCTGTTGCTTAACCTCGACAGGAAGCTCAAATTCCTCTTCTCTTGCGAGTATTTTATCTTGTAGAACCTCATATGCGTAAAGACCAATTTGTGCAATTAAGTATTCTACCCCATTTTTTGCAATCACTTTTTGGATGTCACTTGCCTTGAAGCACTTATTTTTGTATGGAAGAACATTTAGGTTTCCATCAATGTGAATGCCATCGATCAAATCAGATTTATTAATCAAACTTGCAAAGCAATGGCGAAATCCTTCTTCAACGGTTCGGATACTCTTTTGGTAAAGAATATGCTGAAGTTCATTAAATGCCAAAAGCGCACGGGCCGAAATATCATTAATGGATTGCTTTTTGAGAAGCGTCTCATAGTTATTTCTTGCTTTGCTCAGCCTCGCTGCAGAAACAGCCTTTTGTTCGCGAAGGAGATTGAGTTCTTTTTCTGTTTCAAGGAGCTGCTGCATAAATGCAGTCTTTTTCTCGTTTAAATCGCTTTTTAACTGCAGATATTCATCATAGTTATCAACACTGCTTCGCTCCATCTTTTTTCTGATTCGCTTAACATGTGCTAAAGAGGCATTAATGTCATCCGTTGTAGATTGGATGCGCCTTGTATCAAATGCAAGCAAAGCGTTAATTTTTGATGTAAGCTCAAATCGATCATAATCCGAAAGGTTCAAAATCTGCTGAACGTGGGAGGTATTGCTTGCGTATTTTGCTATCTCACCAATCACTTCATTAGAAATGTGATCCGCGGACGAAATGCCAGTTCTGCTAAGCACTTTGGATATAATGGAATGAATTTCGGGGGTGTCAATCGTGCTCTTCAAATTAGCATCAATTTGCGCTTGATGTTCTAAAGATATCTGCGCCTTGAGATCCTCCAGCTGAGATCTTAAGATAATAAAGGGGAGGACGTTGTTCGCAACATCCTTGAGCCACTTGCGGTTGACTTCTCTTCGTATCTCTTCCTTGGAAATCTGATCTTGCATAGACCGCCATTCTTTTTTAGAAATACCGCCGCCTTTAGAGTAGGTTTTTTCCAGTGTAGCAAGCTTTTGGTCGATCAAAATAATTTCGTTAGAGATATCTTTATAGTCTTCTTCTGCTCGTTCTATACGTTGACCATTGAGATTATCTGCAGCCAAACTTTGATCGTATTCCTTAGACAGTTCTTCGCTTCCATTTGCTTTACTTCTGGAAATTCTCCTAAAATTCTCGCGAATAATTTCCATTGTGTCCAAGCCGCAAAGCTTCAGGAATGCATCTTTAAAATCCGAGTTCTTGCTACTATTAAATACAAAATCGCTGATTCTCTCTCCATCAAAAAAATAGAATCGGAAAAGATTTGGCGGAAGCATTTGCAGCAAATAGCTTTCAAAATCGCTTCGCTCTGTTTCTGATAAAACAACTCCGTTTTTATAAATGACAAAAGACTCACTTATTTTCTTTCCAGCAACCTTCCAAGATCTAAAGAAAGTATATGTATGATTATCTTTTCCGTCATCAAAAAGCAGATCTATTACAACTTCTGCCTCTCCAACTTTTTTAAGTTTTTCATTGGTGTTGATGATTTTTTCAATCTCGGCATAGTAACGAGCATTATTGGACTCAAAACCATAGGCAACACAACCATACAAACATATCTTAATTGCGTTAAACAGCGTTGTTTTGCCTGCTCCGTTTTTCCCGCCAACAAGAACCATCCGCTTGCTCAAATTATTCACGTCAAATTTGAAACAATTCTCATCAACATAAGGACCGATATTTTTAATTTGTATGCGTTCAATCTTCATGTTTCAATGCTCCCTCGACAGAATCAAAGTGCAACCACCCTTGCCCAATAATACTGTCAAATGCCTTCTGCATTTTATTGTTCTTGGTGATATGTTTGTTGGTATCTACAGAGACGATCAGCTTTGTAATGAGTTCCACGGGGATATCGTATTTTTCAGCAATAACCTTAATAACACTGATTGCCTCATCATCAAATCGCGGTGTTTTGTAATCATCCCAAGGAAGCTTTTTACCTTTGACTTTGTAGTATGTATCAACCAACATACGGCAAGTTAAGTCGCCTTCTTCATCCCACATGCGATCAATTGCCTTAAGCTCCATCTCTGTTATTAGCTCCATGCCGGTTTTGTTTTCTAACTCAAGCAGCTTTTCAAGAATTTGGCATCTAGCATCCAAAGTGAACGGACCCATGCCAAATGTTCCATCTGCTTTTTTATACACAGCACCATTTCTTCGCTTAGAGTCACGGAGCTGACAATCATCTCGCATTCGCAATAATTCATTTCTAAACTCTCGTAAAGGAATCAGTTCTTTTGCTCCGCGATCAATAAAGTTTTGCAGAGATTTATCCTCTCGTACCATCGTGCAACACCAGCATCCAAATCTGGAGTTACCGGTAACTGGAATCTTTTCTCTATCAACTTCGCCCAGTACGCTTTGCTCTTCTCCGAGGTTCTTGCCCTGGTAAAGATTAAACAGGTACTTCATATCGCTGCCCCAAGGGCTTTTGCAAGCGCCTTTGAGCAAGAATTCCCAAACAAGTGCATTCGGAATTTCAGTAATAGGATTGTAAACATATGCATTCGGAATATCGTTATGCATATTTAAGAGTTTACCTTCAATTTCTCGGGCTGTGATTGTTTTCAATCGAGTCAGACTCTCGCCTTTTCTCACACCTAACAGAATAATGATTTCTCCACTTTCCTTAATGCGCTCATTGACAAAGGCGTTCATAGGAGCAATTTTCAGACGGTCAGTACACCAACGAAAACCGGGGGGTTCTGGTGTGGGATATCCCAATCCAATCACCCGGCTCCAGAAAGTCTGCTCTGGCTCTGGATATATAACAGTAGCTTTGATATTTAAACGGTCGCGCTTGGCCGCTTCGTTAATACTGTTAGACGACGAGTGCATATAATTCTTTACAATGGGATTCTCAACCATTGTGTCAGATGTAATGACGTGCACGGTCTTGTTCAAAGTGGCTCCCGCATTCTTCAAACGCTTCATGGCCTCATAGACCAAACAGGTAAGCAGGGTTGAGTCTTTGCCACCGCTGTAGCCAATAAGCCATGGACGACTGTCATGCTTGTACACGACCATTATTTCTTTTATGATATCTTCAAAGACTTGAAACTGTCCGGTATATGGCATAGTATTATCCTCTCATCTTTTGCTCTTTCTTTATTTCTTCTTCGCTAATGGGAAGAGAAAGGAGCCGCTTAATTTGGATGTACGTAAGAAATATTCCTTGTTCATTTCGGTTGATTTTCCCGTTTGGCTTTATCGCTCGATTCATCCAGCATTCTTCGTTATTACGCAACCAGTCAATCTTTCTTAGCCCCTTTAAGGATTTTTCCATATTGATCGCAGGGGAAGCGCAATAGAACTCACCTAATCTACCAAGCGCCAAAATAATAAGGCCCTGTGTCGTGATGTAATCTTCACGCAGACTCTTTTTACTCAACTCACCATTGTCCATCTCGTTCCATTCGCGCATGTTCGATACAACGCCGTTCCAGAATGCATATATCACTTGTTCTGCATTCCTAGTGTCCTTGGCTATTTTATATATTCTTTTGTTAGCCTCATAGAATGTGTTGAGTGTGAATATATTAGAAGAGTATTTACTCAAGTTATCTTTTTCCATGTCGGTATACTTTCTAAGAAAAGGAATCGAATCAATCGTCTTCTTGGTGAGTAACGCAACCGGATCTTTGGACTCATACAATGTATTCAACGATTTAGACGTAGTAACAGCGTGTTTATTTAGGTCGGTAAACATTTGCTGACTACGCTGGAGTCCCTGGTCTCTATAGAGAACAATGGATATTGTCTCCTCTTTGAGACTTTCATCTTCCGCTATGGCAGCATCGATAGCCGCCTTTCTGTGCTGACCATCATTGATTAAGAAAGATGCATTCATGTCAATTTCAAGAATCCCAGTATTCTCATTTTCTTGATTCGCCACAAAACGTAGCTGTCCGTCAACGGAAGCTGCCAGTGCAGAAAAAACATACGAAGTTCGATTCAACAGTATATAATCACGTATTTCCGGAATGCGCGTTTCGTTCAGTCTTCTTTGGGCGCGATGCTCCGCTGCCACATCGCTATAATCGGTGGCAAAAATCTTGCTCATAAGGCCAAGAGGAATCATGCAAATATAATACTCTTTTCCAGCCTGATACCCCTTAACTGCAGGAAACTGATACTTTAACATAGTTGTTCCTCCGATATACGTAAGTATATATCAAAACAACTGTTTCGTCAATAACGCAAGCTCTAATACTACTGACTTGAGGTGTAAAAGCAGGGTGCCAAATGGCACCCTGCTAATTAATTGTTCCACTTTGTCTGCTGAATAAGGGCTATCGCAAAATCGAGAAATTCATCAGGAAACACATTGCAAAAATAGGCATCCAAAAGATCTTTTACTGCTTCTTTGGACTCCTGGGCATCTATTTCTGCTGAAGTGGGATATTTCTTAAAAAACCCTTTGGGTTCAGCATTCAACAAATGATAATAATTTAGGCTATACTTACACTTTACTTCTCCGATGCGAGGCGTAATTTCTGCCACTTTCTCAAAAATCGGTTTATTAGAAAGATCGCTATTGAGGCCATGCGGAATAAACATATAGTTGAACAAAGAATTCCTATATCGCTTGATTTGTGCGGGATAGGTATAATCGATATCATATTTCGTAGTCTTAATGTGCAGTGTTCCATGTTCTCCTATGGTAAAATGTTCCACACTGTAGCTACTACTATTATTGAAAAACTCCTTTAGTTCTTCTGCATTTGAAATCTTCAGCGCATAGTGCTCGCCATTCTTCGTTACTTTAAAGAAACTACAGATTGCCGCAAGGGATTTGCATCGAATCACCTGGTTGGCGTCTTCCTCATCTTCGCAATACTTATATGCAGCTAGCATTTTACCCCTGGTCAGCGCGTGCGAGGATGTGTAATCGAATAGCCAATGATCAATCCGTTCTGTCCAATTCGGCAGGCGAACGATGTTATAAAACGTCTCGCTTTCCTTTTTGTTTGCAAAGATTGAGAATAACACCGATGCACAAAAGACGCTATATGCGGACTTATATTCCTTTTTTTCATGTGATGCGCCATCAAAATACGAGAGTATGTATTTCATCGCAAGAATTTTGGGGATCACTTCTTTTTCAGTGAGGATTTTCTTCAACATGGTATGACAGTTGCATATATCCACAAAATCAACTCGTTGAGGACAAACAAAAAGTCTTTTAAATGCCGCAGATGGCGCATCGCTCTCCACAATATCTATCATTATAGACATACAAGTATTCAGGCGAGTCAATGATTTCTGCAAATACTCTCTATCTCTAATCGCTTCAATTAAATGGCTTCCTTCATAAAACTTCGTGTCGCCACTTCTAAATTCAGCTGTCAGGCCAAATGTTTCACCAAATTTCAATGCAGCATATTCGCAAACGCCACCTCTTGGCAAATATAAATCGCAATAAAAGAAATGCTCATACATCTTCATCAAGGGGTATCTTTTCTCATCAGAGCCTTGAGATACAGCGTTCAACTGGCGTGAACAAGATTTGTTTCGTTGCCACAGTTTCTTGGTTTCTTCTCGATCGTCTTGGCTAAACAGGTGTCCTTTGAAAATGTCTTCAGTGTCAAGGCGCACACCTTTTAAGTTAACATCTAAAAAGTATTGGATGCTAATGTTGTTATTTTCCGAATAGCTGGCAATGATATTGACATCGGAACCGCAGAGATTGTCAAGCAAGCTTTGTGCCTTGTGTCGGTCAGATAATAGTTCCGACTCGGAAATTGTGTCCCACAGTTTCCGAATTCGAAGGTACTGACTGTACTTGTCACTCTCCATTGCAGCGTTCCACTCTTGTTCTGAGATAGCAGAACTATCAAAGTACACCTCTAACAGTTTCTGAAAATCAGTAAAGCTTTCGTTAATGAGAGGACACGTTTTAGGAATAGCTATCTGTGTGCCATATTTTTTCTTAATGCAAAAGATAATCAGCAATAGAATCGTTGTTCGCTGCTGTCCATCAATGATTTCGCATGTATGATCGCTCTTTATGGTTAAAATAACATTCCCTAAAAATCTTGTGCCGCGACTCAAATCGGATAAAAGCATTTTTGCATTATGCTCTTCCCAACGAAGTTCTCGTTGGAATTCCGGCATCGAGAACTTCCTATCAGCCGCGAGTGTAATTGTCTGCGCCTGCAGAGTATTGGGCTTAACAGAAAGTTTTACCTCTGCTGTTGACAAAAAGCTCTTTACATTTGTAATTGTACCTACAATATCCCCCATGATGAAGACCTCACGTTCTTTCTCTCATTCGTGAAACAGCATATTTGGGCCTGTAAATTATAAGTCTTCCAACAACAAATCGTCTGGCAACGCATCAATATCCAGATTTCTTCCTTCTACCGTAGACGTTAAGAAATTCTTGATATTCTCCATTGACTCAACCGGCGAATCCCCAATATGCTCTACCAACTTTGTAACACCAAAATTTGCAAATTGCGTTAGAAAATCAATCTTTTTAAACCCCGACTTTTCACCGAAGGCCAACTCCAATCGTTCTTCTTCTGAGAACGGCTCAGTTGTCGTGGAAAGGATGGCGGCCTGAAACATGAAGTCCAGCTTGCCATTATCGTTGTTGTGGAACACGTTTCTCGGGATGCTACGGACCTCCTCACCATTTTCTTCAGGCTTTTGAATTCGCTGGTCATACATAATTCCAATGGACATAGAGAGCATATATAGCATGTAATGAGGACGCGCCCTAAAGATCGGAGATAATGCATCTATGGCTCTATTCCAAGCTGTTCCACGGAGCAGAACATCAGTTGTTAATTCCATAAGTGTCCCTCCTCAACCCTTGCTACATTTTGCTCATCATTACTAACGATGGTCCATACATGTCCAATCTTATCCGGAGGAAAAGCTCCGTGAAGATCGTCTTTAGAGAACAGAATTACCTGCGGTGCAAATGTCGGCATAATATCTACAACATTTTGCCTGTTCTCGGTGCCCAACTTTGAAAACGGAGCATCCAAAACCAAAGGATATTCCTTGGTGGCTAAATGCTTTTCGCTACGGAGCATTTTGAAAATACCGCCAATATAAGCAAAAGACACAACAGCAAATTGTCCCTCAGACTTTGACTCATCATTAAAATTATCAACTACACGCACCGCAAATTCGGGGCTAACAATGACTTTCCGCTTTGTCTTAAGCATATCATCAACCAAGCTTTGGATATCCATCTCCAGCCGCTTGCTGTATTCTTCAGACGCAGTCTCAAGCTGATGCTTAAAGTGTTCTGCAACTTGTTCCATAATTCTAATCTTTTGGATTACTTTAGCGCTGGATTCATTTTCTGCTGTTAACTTATCATAATCCTGCATTTGCTTTTTGAGATAAATTTCCAATTTTCTCTGTTCAGTGCTAATTTTACTAATAAGCGCATCGAGATCTTTGATTTCTTGCTCTGCTTGTTGACGGGCAACAACCAAGTCCTCGATATCAGGACTTTTCTTTTCTGCTTCATCCAGCTCACGGATTTGCTTGTCGCAAAGAGCAGCCTGTTCGTTATTATCCAACACCAAGGTGATAAACTCCTCGATGCGAGATTTATCATATCCGCGTCCCCAACTCTTCGCGGTTTTTGTGAAGTCCTGATAAAGGCTGGTAAAAGAGCGTGGGGGCAGCATATCAAGATAATGTTGAATGTGCTTACGCTCTGTTGAGCAAAGCGGATTACCACAAATGCATTCTCCCGTGTTTTCATCCAACAGGTAAGCAATCAGCTTTTTTGTGATACCACTTGGTAAACGATCCTGTTCAACCTTGAGATGGATTTTCTGCTTTGCATCATCTACTGCTTTGGAAATTAACAGCTGCGGGAACATATCAAGAACCGCATCACCAAAACGTCCCTGGATGTCAGTTGCGTTTTTCAGGAATGTATCCCGCTGTGCTTTCAACACCTTGCGCTGACGCTCATAATCAGCTTTGGATTTGAAACCGCCAATTTGCTCTGATACACTTACAAGCAGCGCCTGCATTTCGGCTTTTTTAGTTTGTGCCTGTTCCAGTTCATGTGTGAAGCGGTCAATCCTGTTCTGCGCATTTTCAATATTGGTTTTAACTGCTGCAATCTGTCCACCGCTGGCAATTGTCCCTTTGTTCAAATACAATTTGCCAAGCACAGTAGTTTTTAAGTCTGTACGTCCAATATGATCAATTGCAGCTTCCAACACATCCAAATCAAACATTGAATACAACGCCTTGCGAAGCTTGCTGGCGGAGTCTTTTCCTTTTACACGAAGATCTGCAATCATAGTTTCGCCGTCAAAAAAGAAATAGTCAGACAGGCCGGAGGGCAAGAGCGTTTCAATTACGCTGTTAGGCTTGTCCATACGTCTCCAGTTATAGTCCTCATCCATTCTTGTTAGTGCAAGATCTTCGGCAATTTTAGTGGAATCAGACAAACCTTTTCGATACGTATACGTACGACGCAAGGAATACTGTACGCCGTCATGCTCAAAATCAACACAACCCATCACGTCAAACGTCTCACCAAAAGAGCAGTCATTTTCGTATTGGAGGTTATAAAGGCGATCTGTTGCTGTTTTATTAAAACGAACCCGCCCGTAGAAAACCCACTGAACCAACTGATGCAGTGTGGTTTTTCCGTCACCAATTCTTCCGTAAATGATCGTCACTTTTCCGTCTGTAGAGCATCGGATTTCACCGTGATCCTTGAAATTGCGGAAGTTCTCAAACTCAATTTTACTGATTTTCATCGGCACTCACACGCTCCAATTCATCAAGAATTGACTTCACGATATCGCTCTTTGCCTGTTCAGCAGTCAACTTACTAAGCTGAAGCTGCCGTTCTTTTTCTTCGACAAAAGCAATCATGTTATTCACGATTTCTCGTTCATTCATCAATGACTACCTCCATATCATCGTAATCATACACATCAATATCTTCTTCAGTGAGCCCATAAGTCTGGAGATGCGCGTCAAGATCGTGCGCAAGATCGCCCCAGTTTAACGCTAATCTTCCATACTCACGGAAACGACGAAGCTCAATTTTTGCCCACCCTTGCATGTCATGAGATGGCAAAACAACCACATCGTAGATGTTGGCAAATTCTTTATCCTTGTATGTCCGGAGGATTCTGCCTCGCCGCTGTACAAACTCTCTATAATCGTCGTTGCTTGAGAGGATCAGTGCACTTTTTATTGAGGGAATGTTGATACCCTCATCCAAACATCGAATGGCAACAAGCGAATCTATTTCTCCTTTATTAAAGGCATCAACAAGCTCCATTCGAACTGCCATATTTTCTGTTGCAGTAAATTGGCTTGGCTTATACCCATGTGCATGCAGCACCCGCTTAATAGATTGAATGTGACGCAGCTCATCACCGGTACTATTATCGAACAATTTTCCGTCCCCGCAATAAACCACAAAATGATTTTTCTCGGAAATTTCTGCAATAATCTCATGAATACGTGTCTGCTTTTCTTCTGCCATAGAGATAACACGCAATCTATTACGCAAGGATTTGACAAGCAAATCGGGATTAATACATCGATTATTCTTAAAGCATGATAGAATTTTTTGAGTATGATATCTGAATTTACCTTCCTCATCTTCTGAGGCATACACATAAATCGGATAATAGTTATACGGAACCAAGAAGCCGCGTTCCAACGCAATTTCGATAGGCAGATTAAAAACCTGACCACCAAACCACGCCATCAGTTCCAAGCCTTTTTGTGGCGTGCGCCCGCTATATGGTGTGGCGCTTAATCCAAGCATATATTTGAAGGTGGTTTTGAGCACATCCGGGCGGTCTGTAAATCGATGTGCCTCATCAACAATTAAGAGTTTCTCGTCTTTAGACTTATTAATGGTCGCCATGAAGCGCGGCATTTTGAAGGACGCAATAGTAGAAATCACAATAATCTGATCATCTTTGCTGTACTGCTTGCGAATTATTTCTTGGGATATTTGCTGCTCCCATGCAGGATTCTCCGATGACACCATAATAAGGTGTGCTTGTGGAAATGCCTTCTCTACATCATCTGCCCACTGGCGAACAAGATGCTTGTATGGAGCGCAAATTACAATCATAGCGGCGTGGCTTTCAAGTAGCTTTTTTGCGGAATATATAGCAGTCCATGTTTTTCCCGTACCTGTAGCCATCACATAAAAACCGTGATAGTCATTATTAACCCAGGCATTGATCGCTTCTTCTTGATAGTCACGCAACTTAATCGGCGCTGAGGCTCCGGCGGATGTTCCGTTTTTGCGTCGTTCGATAATTTCAATGATATGTGTTTTGGCGGATTCCTTGTATCCAATTACCTTTACATACGGGTTCAACCCATTCCACAATGCCTCAAACTCGCTTTGCTCATCTTCAATACTGGCAGCATCAGAAACAACCCAGCTTTTTACTATACGGATTTTCTCGTAGTTGTTTTTATAGCCGCCTAAACTCTCGTTAGCTGAGCCATAAAAAGCGACTACATTTCCATCAAAATCTTCTATGATGCCAAGCTTGTCATGATATATCCCGACAGTTTCCGTTACCGCAATTCGAATATCTAAGATTCCATTTGCTATAAGGGTAGCAAGCAGCTGAAGCTTCGCATCGTCTAAAGCTTCGATCTCACTCAGGAAGTCACGTGTAAATGCATTTTCTATAATCTGTTCACGGCGCTGATAGCCTAAGTTGATTGCTTCAACGTCTTCGGCACCTAGTTTATGACTGGCAATGAGCTCCATCGTGCCGCCGCTTCTTGAAAGTGCAACAATACCGTCAATAATCGGCCCAAATACGCCTGACGAGAAAAATCCAACGCTTCTCCGATACCTTTTAGCTTGTTTTAGCGCAGGAACCAGAAATGCTTTAGCGATATTATCATCGCCGCAACTTATATAGCTGAGTTTAATATCAAGTTCCTTAAGGCTCATAGGGCTCCTCCCAGAAGTCGTCACCGATGATATCTTCTAACAGTTCATCAACGTTATCAAGATCATCAAGTCTTATCGTGGTAGGCTGATTCGACGCCACCAGATCACGAAATTCGTCTGTGTTAAGAACACCTGCCGGCGCAACAAGAGGCACAGCCATTTTCATTTGATTGGAAGAAGTTCCTACCGAAACTTGCTTTCCCCATTTGTTAAGGACACTGTAAAGAAGCCAATCTGTCCATGAAACATTCAAGTTAGGTAGCGCACCCCAAATATCAAGTTGGTGAATAGGAGTCGTTTGAGATATATTCTGCGCAACGCAACTATCAATTTCTGCTGCATCTTCCGCAGTTATACCAACTTTTTCAATACGCATTAGCGTATCTCTATCGATCAAAAGATACTCATCATTGCACATATTAGCGTATTCAATCATTGATTGAATCTGGAAATGGTTTTCCTTGGCAAATTCGCGAATGTCAGAAATAGCAATACTATCCGTGCAATAAATGAATTCGTGAAGTCGCTCACCGGGACGTCCTATTTCTACACCTGGCAAAGCTATATAAGGTCGCAGAAATTGGAATTCCTCACGAAAAAGATATTCCAAGATGCTGTACATTCCAAACGGATACATAACTGCGTTGCGCGTCAATACTTCGGGTTTTTCTCTATGAATCACCTCATAGAAATCCTTTGCATGATGTGCAGCGCCATCGGAAAGAATCTTACTAACAACACCATAAAGGTAGTTTCGTTCACTGTCCGCTATGGAAAGATGACTTGCGTGGAAATACTCCCCAAAGTAATTTAATATCTCGGGATCACTGACAGAAAGCGCAATGACAATATCCGTAATACCTGAAAATGCCTTCTGAATCTGCAATTTGCTAATGGGGTATTTAGAGCATTTTATAAAGTCTACTATAGCAGGATAGATAGACAAGATTTCTGCATCTTTAGAAACGTAGTCACGTCTAAATACAAGCTCATCGGCAAAAGTTTCATGCAGGATGCCTTGCAAATAATACCTGTTGTCCACTCCAGCTGCCACCAATTCTTCTTCAAAAGCATTAAATAGGTAGCCCGTTAGGAATACAGGGGCATCTTCGTTACAAATGAAAGTATAGATTTTTTCCAGTAACGCCTTCGGCATATATTGCTTCTGTTTTAGTCGGTATCTACCACGACCACAAAGAATACAAACTCTCGCAATTCTAGCCGTAAGTGCTCTATTGTTCGTCGGAAGCCGCACTTCTCCATATTCAGCATAGACATATTCTCGGAACTGCTTCAGCTCCTCGGCATCATATGCATGTATCCCGTTGGGATAATGCTTACTCATTATATCCTGATAAATCATTGCCAAGGATAGACGCGACCGGTGGTATACTGCTCCAGTTTGCCGATAGCTTTCAAAGAATGCCTTTTCAAACATTTCATTTGGTATATCTTCGGCTTCTTCGGCCTCATTAACATATTTCTTAAATTGTTCTGTTGTCACAATATTGGGCAGGGACTCCAAGAACGTATCTACTCTATCATGAAGTGAATCGTCACCAATGATAAAAACATCAAGCTGCTTATCGTATGTATAATTTGTTCCTTCATAGCTTTGAAGCAAATAGGATATTTCGCTTGTATCCCTTTCACAATAGTGAGCTATCTCTGCGGGCGTCAATACGGTATCTCCGTTACGTTCAGCAGCAATTTTAGATACAATACGAATCCTGCTGTGTAGGCGTGCAAAAGTTCGTTTAACTTTCATCTCAATTTGACGAACACGTTCTCTTGTAACACCGAGCGTATTGCCAATCTGCTCCAGCGTTTTTCCTTCTGCGCGCAGTTTAATTACTGTGCAAGCTCGTTCATTTTTATATAAATTTTCAAATAACTCCTCTATTTCAGAACGCAGATCAAACCGGCACCACTTAAGAAACTTTTTAGCAAGGATAAATACTTGGATATTGTTAGGAGTTATCCGTGCGGCCATTTCGGCGATTGTTTGTGTATCGGAAGTACAGACTGTTTGAAGCTGTTCGCGTTCTTCCTCATTAATCGTAAATGCTTTTATATACCAGATAGCCTTTTTGTTTCTTCGTTGCGGAGAAATCGCTTGCAACAGTTTCTGGATTTCTATATACGGCTTCATCTCATTTTGGAAACCGTCAAACATTTGAATAATGGGCGCCACCTTTTCTGGAGACATTATGCAGTCAAACACCATTTCCGCCCCAAGGACAGAAAACGCCTCTTTGAGAAGTTCTATATATTTTATTTTTTCCTCGGACCATTCGCCCTGCTCAACAAAAGAAAAATCACCAAGAGCAATCTGATCTTTGAACGATTTTATATGTGTATTTGAAGCCTCGCTCAATGCACGTATCTTATTTGCTGCGTGTTCGGAAGACTGCAGGGCGGCAATATAAGCTTCGACCTCATCCAAGCAGGTTTTTCCAAACCCCTTAAGGCTGATCAAATAGGCCGGAGTAGTTCTCAGCAAATCAGCAACTGTCGTAATGCCATTACTCATAAAACGATTAATTACACGGGCAGAAAAAGGCAGCGCAGTCGTTGGAGTATCGATATATTCGTCAACGGTAATGCCGTACAATTCGCCATATGCAACGGCCTCATCATGAAACATACGCTTCTTCACATCCTTTCGTTTTATAGTAATAATTCACTCAATATTTAATTTGCTTATTTAGGACTATTGTCCTCTGGGACAAACTCCATGATATCTCCGATATCAACCCCGAGAGTCTTACAAATCTTATGAAGCACCACAAGAGTAACTTCCTCATCGCGGCGCAGACGGGTCATAGTGTTCGGTGCAATACCTGCTGCTTTACGCAGATCGGCTTTGCTCATCTTTTTGTCTACAAGAAGTTTCCAGAGTTTATTATAAGAAATGGCCATATACTTCGACCTCCAATGACATGTATCGACTTTATTATACTCTTCCAAAAATCTTAAAGCAAGACAGTTTCGCATCCAAATGCGAAACTCTCTCTTTGCAAAACAACTATTTCCTAATTATCGCCAACTCCAGCAACAACTCATCTTCAAATATGCGGTCTTAACCTCCAACACCCTTTTTACACCTATCACTCATTTCAGCATAGCCATTTAATAGTAAAGGGATATGAGAACCCACACATTCGCAAAAGTCTACAAACTCCATCGCTTCGGAACGATATTCCGCATTTACCGGAACAATACTTTACAATTAACGGAACAATACAGCTGTCTTTTTTCATCCGCGAGCCCCACTGTCACGCACATTACTTTTTGGCTGTCACGCAATTTTCCGAAAAATCGCAAAAACCGCCATTTATATAGTGAGGGACGATACCGCTTTCACAGATTCGCAAAACCCTCGTTACATAACTACACTGTAAGGAGGACGAAATGAGCAAGAAAATTGCACCCTATACCGGAGAGTTTTGCGAACTGCCGCTGCTGCTCAATGCGGAGGATATCGCCGCGGTCATGCACTGCTCACGCGCAAACGCTTATGAGATCATGCACGATCGGACATTGCCCGTCGTTGCGGTCGGCAAGCGCCGTCTGGTGAAACGGGACACATTTCAAAAATGGCTGGACGCACACGAGAAATTGGAGGGCTAAGCATGGCAAGAACAATAAAGCGCAGCGATGGGCTGTATCAGAAAAACATCACCCTCGGCAGGAACCCCGACGGTTCCTATATCCGCCGCACCATCTATGCAAAGACGCAAAAGGAATTGGAACGAAAGGCCGCAGAGCTTGTGCAGCAGGTCAGCCACGGCATGTGTGTAGCAGAGGACAAGACCACCTTTGCCGCACTTTCAGAGATGTGGCGACAGCAGTTTCATCCCAACATGACGGAACGTTGGCGGGAACGGCAGACGGGTGTGCTCAACAACCATCTGCTGCCCACGCTCGGGCACATCAAGGTCAGAGATCTAAAGCCGTATCATCTGCAGGACATCATCAACCAAATGGCGCAGAAGGGGTTTGCTACCAGCTCCATGAAGAAAGTGAAACAGGCAGCGGCGCAGATCGTGGAGATTGCCTACGAGCACGACATTGTGCCGCGCAATGTCTTTGCCAAGGTGAAAGTGCCCAGCATCGAGCCCAATGAGCGGCGCGCCTTGACGGAGGAAGAAAAGGAACTGCTGACCCGTACCTGGCAGGGACACCGCATGGGGCTCGGCGCCATGATCATGCTGTACTGCGGGCTGCGGCGGGGCGAGATGCTCGCCCTGCGATGGGAAGATATTGATTTCCATAAAAAATGCATTACTGTAAACAAATCCGTCACCGTGCACCACAACCGCACCGCCATCAAAGAACCCAAATCCAAGGCGGGCATGCGGCAGGTACCCATCCCCAACCGTTTGTTGGAGATGCTGGAAGCAGCGCCCAAAGAGAACGCCCTCATCTGCCCCAGCGCAGAGGGCAAGATCATGTCGGACACGGCTTATCGGCGGGGGTGGTACAGTTATCAGCACTATCTCAACCTGCAGGCAGGCGGGCACGCCTACACGCCGGGGCATCCCAAGGTGCAGGTGATCGACAACATCACCGCGCACATGCTGCGGCACCCGTATGTCAAGCCCACGACAAAAAATCAAACATGTGCAATGCAGGAAATCCCAAACCACCGTTCGATAGTTTGGGATTTTTGCTTTTTAAGTATCAGATATTTGCTCTTCCTAAAGATAAGGTACAATAAATTGCGCAAATTCAAAAAGGGATAAAAAGAGACAAGGTTT